>OJJE01000035.1_pt1 | contig 120065 bp, 88 predicted proteins | sample 1596091 | NCBI WGS metagenome assembly OJJE01 (sample SAMEA4350129, study PRJEB24818) | metagenome | biome: human; feature: gut; material: faeces | place: Denmark | collected 2013-09 | reverse complement strand
CAGCGAAGGGATTCGCGTCTGTCCGTCATGCAGCCCGTTCGGGAGGGTGAGGTCGAAGCCTCGACACTCGATCCGCGGGCGGATTTCACCGTCGAACGTAACTTGGGATTTCTCACGGCAGCAGGTGATGTCGCGCATGCCGACATTCCGACTGTCAGGGCTTGTGTCGCTCAGACGCAAATCATACGTGCCGGAAGCACCGTGCAACTGCGGTTGCTGGAAGCCGTGCGTATCGACGGAGTGACCATTCCCCGTTATACGCCGCTATACGGTCTTGCGACGATCTCCGGAATGCGGCTGCAAGTCACGGTGTCGTCCGTCGAATACGGCGGACGGATCTTCGCTGTCGAAGCCGTAGCTTACGACCTCGACGGCCAGCCGGGGCTGAACGTCCCGAACTCCCGCGAACGGACGGCCCTCAAAGAGGCGCTGGCGTCCGTAGGACAGACTGCCGGGACGAGTGTAAACGTCACCCGTTCGGCCGGGCAGCAGGTGTTGTCCGAGCTGGCGCGCGGAGGATTGCAGGCTTCGTCGCAGTATGTCGCCGGGAAGCTCCGCGAGGTGAAGATAACCCTCAAAGCCAACCATCAGCTATTATTGATTTCAAAACAGCAGTAAAATGAAAAGAGACCTTATTTATCTGCCCCTGATCGTCTCCGCAATCTGGGCAGCACACGCTACGGCGAAGGCCATGCAGGACGGGCCACAACAGATCGAACCCCGAAAGATCGAAGCGGGATTCACCAAGACTGTACACATCCTCTTCCCGTCGCCTGTCACGTATATCGACATCGGCTCGATGGACATCATCGCCGGCAAGGCCGATGGAGCCGAGAACGTCGTGCGCGTGAAAGCCGCCGTGCGGAATTTCGCAGCAGAAACAAACCTGACGGTCATCACCGAAGACGGCGGATTTTTCACTTTCGATGTCTATTATGCCGAGAATCCGGCTGTCTCGACCGTCAATCTTACAGTGCAGGATCAGCAGACGGAAGGTGTGAAGAAACCGGATGCCGCAGGCGATTATCAGCCGACGGCCCCAGCATCCGAAAGCCGGGTGCTGCTGCGCGAGGTAGGGCGCGAGAAACCCGCGACCGTAAAGCGCATGTTGAACGACATATACCGGCAGAACCGCACGGATGTGAAAGGCATTCGCACGAAAAAGTACGGCATCGGGGTCGAAGTGCTGGGGATTTACGTGTTCAATGACGTGATATACATTCACTCCTGTATCTCGAACGACACGAATATCTCTTTCGAGGTGGATGCGCGGCGATTCATCGTAGCGGATCGCAAACTCGCCAAGCGCACGGCACAGCAGCAGACGCCGCTCGAAGTCCTGCGCGTATGCAACGATCCGGCAGTCGTGAGGGGACACCAGCGTCAGCGGACGGTATTCGCACTGCCCAAACTGACGATCTCTGATGACAAGGTGCTTTTGCTGGAAATCATCGAGAAGAACGGAGCCCGGCATCAGACGGTGGAAATACCAGCCGAAGAGTTGTTAGAAGCAAAACTGCTGTAACGGGAAAAATAAGATTCGATGCTCGTACACTTTCTAACGGCTATTTGCCTGACAATGGGAATATTGTCGGTACTGGTCGCCATCGGACTATGTTGGTTGATCCTCTTTCCGGAGTATCCGAAACACAGATATTGCTCCGGGGTTGAACCCAATTAAAAGTGCCCGGTTTTACCGGGCACTTTTAATATTTTACAACTTACAATTCTCTGGTGTGGCAGGCAGGTCATTCCACGACTTGTCCGCCATAGTGCAATGTGCATATTTCACGATGTATCTGCCGGCATAGCAGCTCGATAACCCGTTCGGAAAGATCGTGCCGCACCGTGTGCATGAAGCGGCGGTTCTCGATGCGGCTGAACAGGCTTGTGCCGTCTTCGGCGACGGCGCAGCAGATTTGCGCCTCGCGGAAACGGTCGTAATCGGTGAAATATTCCACATCGGGAGCGATACGTATATAAGATTTCATAGGTTCGTCAGATGATGTTTTGACACAATTCGGGGTGGCGGTATGGCGGGAGCCGCGGGCGTCCGCCCGTTCGCGTCTGCGGCAGTCATGCCGCAGACGGAAACCGGGACTTATTTATGGTGTCGCAAGGTCGTTGAATCGCAGTTCGATAGTTGTCAGCAACAATCCCGGCGGACAGGAATAAGTGCCCCTTATGTCCGATTCTTCGGAGAAGATATGCACGGTATAACGGTGTTCGCCTCGTTGCCGGGAAATCCGGATACTCCAAGTATGGCCGTTTCGGCGTGCGAAAAAAATGTGATTCCCCGCACCTGCCTGGATCAGATCGAAAACGGCGATTCCATGCCGGCGAAGATCGTCGATAAATTCTTTCAGCATGATTCTATTCGGTTTTATGGGGACGGCCTGCGGGCCGTCCCCGATCAGAATTTAGGCGGCTTTCTTTGTCGTTTTCTTGGTGCTCTTACCCGTTTTGCCCTCTTTCTTGGCGGCTTTGGTCTTGGCTTTCTCCTGTGCCTCGGCAACGGCAATACGCTCGTCGAGACGGTCGTTGCGCTTCGTGTATTCCTCGTCGAACTGCGCTTTCACAACCTCGTATTTCTCTTTGTGGTGCAAGGCTGCGAATTCCATCAGCAGTTGCTTCCCCGTTTTGTCGAAACCGATGTCGGATGTAAGGCTTTTTACAAGAAAATCGCGGGTGATGAGATCGCGTTGTTCGTCGGTCAGCGCATTGACGACAGCGATTTTCTGTTCGGATGTCAAATAATACGCTTCGGGAAATCCCACGGCGGCGAGGTGTTCGCGCCGCAGGCTTCCGAGCATGATGTAATAGAGAATGTTGTCTTCCAGCTGGGTAAACGGCGTCGGAGCGATCTCCTCGTCGCGGACGATCTGCCGGACGGCTTCGACGGTTTTTTCGTGTGCGAGTTCCGTGTTGCGGATTTTCTTCTCCTCAAGGCGGGCAATCAGTTCCCCGGTCGATTCCCTGCCTTTGGTGACTTGGTTCACATAGACCAGCCGGGCGTTGTCGCGCGAGGTTTTGACGAAAATCCGGATCGCCCCGGCGTCGTGCTTGGCCAGCAGGTCGGCGGTCTTTTCCTCGGCGGCCTTTTTCTGCTGTTCATAGATCTGCATTGCCACGGTATAGTCGGCATCGGTGGCATAATCCGCCGGACATGGTTCTGCGGGCATAGCGGGCATTTCCTGCACCTGCCCGTATTCGAACGCCTTGCATTCGACCCCGTTTTCGGTCATATGCTCTACGGCCTTATCATGGTCGTCGCATCCGTAACGGTCTTTGCAAAGGATGAATTTCGGGTTTTGCGCGAGCAGTTCTCCGCTTTTTCGCTCGATGAATTCGCGGTTTTTGGCTTCGAGACATTCCCGGTTCGTACACCGTCCGCTTCCCGTGGCGAACATATCGTATAGATTGGTGTTGTGCTTGCATTTGGCGCACGCCGTTTGGTCGAAGCGGTACCGGGCCAGATCGTTCGTATAATGGGCGTCTACCATCCGCTTGAACTCCTTTACGGAGTATTTCCGCCACCCCTCCTCGTCTTTGAGGCGGTCTTTGCAGATCGTCTTTTGCAGGTCTTTCCCGTATCGTGCCAACTCCATAGCGAGACCCAATGTAATAGAGTTTTCGCGCAGGAGTTTTTTTGCATCGGGGATCAGTTCGTTGAGTTTCATCCGGTAGTAGATATACTGCTCGCTCTTGCCGAAGCGTGCGGCCACGGCGGCGGCGTCCCCGCCGAGGGTCTGCATGGCGGCTTTGTAGGCTTCGGCCTCGTCGAGCGACGGCATCTCCTCGCGCTGAATGTTCTCCGAAAGCGCGAGGTCGAAGATCGCCCGTTCGTCGGCGGGAGCGGCATCGACGATTGCCTCGATCTCGGTCTGGCCGAGCAGTTGCACGGCGCGGTAGCGGCGTTCTCCGCAGACGATGATATAACCGCCTTGTTCTGCGGCTCGCACCCGGATGGGCTGAATAAGGCCGTGCGTGGCAATGGAGGCGGCCAGTTCCGCGAGGGCATTCTCGTCGTAACTCCGCCGCGGATTGTTGGGGTTGGGGCGGATTTTGTCAATGGAGAGCAAAACGGTCGATTTCGTGCTCTGGGTGGCGGTTGCGGTCGTGGTGTCGGTTTCGTTCGTTTTCATGGTGTGATGGTTCATTAGAATTGATATGTTATTGTGGAATTAATTGATCAGATGATATGCTGTACCGCTGGCAAGGTATTCCCATGCGTTACTTTCAGCCAGTTCTGCGAAATACTCCTCGCTGCGGCAATACCGGGCATCGTCGCGGCATGCCCGGAAAAAGGTGTCCAGACAACATTCGATCAGATCGTAGAAAGTCGTATCGTCCGGATGCGTGAAGAAGCAGTATATCGGATCGAGGATCATATTGTCCATATAATACCCTGTCAGCGGACATTCCGTCGTACAGAATAGGCGGCTTCGGCGGCGTCTTCTCCCTTTGTAGTAGATTTTCGGGACGAACAGATGCGATCCGAAATTGTTGTGTAGATAGGCGGCGAGCCGTGCTCCATGCAGATTTTCAATAGTATCTTCGTAAGGCGAATACCAGCTGAAAGAGTAGGAATAACCGTCGTATTCCCATTTATTGCACCGTATGCCGAGTAGATCACAGAAGGCATTCAGCGTTTGTTTGTTCTCCGCATTCCATCCGTATTCCGGTTCATCGTTGAGCCACTTGCGATATGCCCGTGCCCGTGCTTCGGGCGAAAGTTCGCCCAGCGAGAAAATTTGGTAGGTTACGGTTTCCGTTCTCATGATCTTGAAAGGTATTTGATCAGTTGCTTGTGGCGGTCGTACGGTATTTTGAACAGCAGGTAGGTAATGCCTATGCCGTTGCGCGATGCGTTGTGAAGGAGTTGCCGCAGATCGGGATCTTCCCCGGCCGTGACGCCGAACACCTCCGGCATGTATTTTTCCGGCAACCGGGTGCGCATCATGTAGTCGAAATCCGCCGTGCGCTGTATGATTTCTTCGTATGATTTCATAATAAAGTCGTTAAGAATGAGAGGATCGAATCGCCGGACATGGCATGCGCGTTGTCCCAATTCCGCCATTGCTGTCCGTCCTTGTTTTGTAGCGAGAGATTGAAAAGAGGGTCTTTCCCCTGCGACCATTTGCCGGAATAAATACGGATGCTGAAAGTGCGTACATGGCCGCTGAAATCGAAAAAGGCGGTGTATTTTTCTTTGCCGTTGATCTCCAGCAGGAGCGCGGCGATAGCAGTTATCTGTTCGTTCATGGTTTCGGGTGTTGTGGGGCGGGCGGATGCCCGCCCCGGATTGAATGTTATTTGAGATAGGCGGCCAATGCGCTGCGCACCTCTTGTTCTCGGCGTTTGGAGAAAATCCACCCGGCGCACCGGGTGCCGTCGTGCGTAAGGTAGGCGCGAAACAGCCCGTTCAGATCGCGGAGCGTGTCACGCAGGGGTTTCGTATCGCCGAATACGGCGATCGACTTCGCGGAGTATTCCACGATCTCGACACGTGCGTCGGCCACGGTTTCGGGGGCGGCGGTCTGCACGGGTGCAGGGTTCTCGATGCATACATTGTCGGAATTTCCGGCCACGACGGCGAAACGCTTGATAATGCCCTCTTTGTCGCGGCACGATTCCTTGCTGACCTGCCAGCCCGAATAGCGGTGCGTACCAAGGTAATAGCCGTGCCCCATGCTGTACTTTTCGCGGTGTTCGTACTCGGCATTACGCTCGGCCAGGTGTGCCGTGCCCTCGAACCGTGCCGCGGCCTTGCGCATTTCGGGGAACAGATCGCGCGTGTGGGTCGAGAATCCGAGAATAACCGTGCGCACGATGCGCGAGCCGAAATAGTCCGTATAGGGGTCGCATTCGCTTTCATGCTGTTCGCCGATGATGACGGCCACGGCATCGTCGGGAACGATCTGCCGCAGACGCTCCGCGCCGATGGTACGTAACCGTTCCGCGTCTTCCGCCGCCGCACGTCGGGCGGCTTCCTGCTCGGCTTTGAGGGCGTCGGCACGGGTGCAGAGCGCCGCGACCTCGGCGGCATCCATAAATTCGGGGTGCTCGTCGTCGTAATAGTGCCCTATACCGAATTTGTCCCGCAAGGGGCGAATCAGATCGGCAGTGTACTCCTCGGCGGTTTCGGGGTCGATCAATCGGTAATTGTAACCGGATTGTGTGTGTGCGATTCCGGCCACGACCATGCGCTGACGCGTATTGTAAGGGCCGTCGAAAATGACGATCTGATTCTCCCGCACGTTCTGTACGTCGGTGTCGTAACTCTTTCCTGCGAATAACAATGTGACTTTTCCCATAGTTGTAAGGTGTTGAATGTTAGTAAAACAGCCGCAGAAGAAACCGCACGAGGACAACCACGGGGGAAAGGACGATACGCATGATGTCCCGACACCGCCGCAAGAGCCACAACGAGAGGCAGAAGCCCCAAAAACCGCCCGCGCCGAGATAAATGCCCGCGAGAAATTTGAACGCCGCAAACGCGCCGAAAAGCGCAGCCGCGAAACTTGCCGCAGACCTCCAAAACCCGCAGATGCCGGTGGGAGCGGTGCCGCTCCGTTTCAAAATTTCCCGTATGTCTTTGTGCTGTTTCATAACTACGACCTTTTTTTTATGCCGTATGGGCCGCGTTTGCCTTGCTTCCGTTTCTGTGGGCTATATTTCAGAGGGGCGGAATACAAACAAGATTTCAGGACAAAAAAATCAGCCGCAACTTATATATTGCGGCTGATTTATTTGTCTGAACCCGAAGGGCCCCGATCTTGGTTGTTTTCCGACCCCCTGTCTTACCTTTGCCCACGGAAACGGAAGCAAGGCAAATGCGGTGCATAACGTGCTAAACGGGGAGTAGGTAGTCTCGGAAACAGCACAAAAGACATACGTGGAATTTTCAACCCGGATATAAAAAAGCAGATATATCTGAAACATATCTGCTTATCTGTCTTTGGCCGGATTGTATCTTGCTATCGGTAGCCAATAATTTCAAAATACTGCGAGCCGTAAATCCTTTGCCGTAGGCGGCGGTTATTTCCATTTTGGAAACAACCGAGTCTGTATCGGGATTTTCAGCGTTCGACCGTTCCCAATGGCATATACTTATTCTAATTGGATATCCCATTTTGTGATTTCGAATTCGAGGTCACGAATTGCGGCCTCAAACCGATTGCGAACCGTCGGATCATTCTGTCGTATCCGCCTCCGGGTGTTCGATCCCTTCGGCTGTTTTTTCGGCCAATACCTGTTTTGCCGTGAGCGGCGATACGATTCTTTTTCCGGTCTGGGCTTCGATCTCGCGGCGGGTATTCCCGGCGATACGCCCGCCCTGTGCCGCCACGGCACGGTTCGCTGCGGTCGTCCGCGGTTTTCGCTCTTTCGAAATTTCGGTGGTCGTCGCTTCGGCAAGCATGTTGAGCACCAGCTCCAGATTGGTCATGTTGTCGCGCAGGCTTTCGGTTTTCAGTCCCTTGTACTGCTTGTACTGGCGCGTGGTCATACCCGACCAGCCCAGCGTAATAATATCGGTCAGCGTGGCGTATTCCTGTCCCTTTTTGATACCGCGGCGTTCCCATTCGTCGGTCAGTTCCTTGCGTACCTCGATGGATTTTAGCCGCTGGTTGATCCAGTTCTCGGAATAGCCTTTGCGATGGTAGTATTCCAGCATCCGGTCGATGCCTTGTTCCGGGTCGTCGATCTCCTCCAGCCGTTCGCGGGCAAGCGAAGAGAGCCACAACTTGAACGGCTCGGCCTTCGGCGAGGGAATCGACTGCACCAGTCGGAAAAGCTGCTCTACGTCAGCCACATCGGTCAGGCGCATCTTGCCATCCGGAGCGGTCATTTTCAAACCGTGACAATTTGTCACGGTTTCATTCCCTTCAGCTTTCAGCCGTTGTTTGAGTTTGCGCCAGTAGGCTGCGGCATCTTTACTTTCGGTCAAAACTGCGATAACATCGACAATCGAAACGTACCACTTGCCCGCTTCGTCGTCCCAGACGGTGCGTACCTTACGCTCTTCAAAAAGTTGTATCGCTTGCTTTTGGGTCATGGCTCTTTTTACTTTGATTGCTTAAAACCGATGGGCCGGGGCTGTTTGCGGGCCTCTGGAACTTTGACCGACAGGGCTGCGATGGCCTCGTAGATGTTGTCAAGCTCCTTGCGCATGTCTTCCGAAAGGTCGTTCACCGCCTCGGCATTGTCCTCGTCCGCCCGCTCCAGCAGAGCCAGCTTCGCCCGGATTTCAGCCAATTCCGAAGTAACGGTTGTAGCTGTCGTAATATAATTGCGCATGGCGACAAATGCTTTCATAATAGAGATACTTACTTGTATTGCCATTCCACTGCGCAATACCGCAGAAAGCATCGCAACTCCCTGTTCGGTAAAAGCATAAGGTAGGGATGTCTTCGGCCGCTTCACTCTGGATGTCGTCACAAATTGTGATGACATATTTTTCCATTCAATTTCGGAAATGCGGAACATGAACTCTTCCGGAAATCGTTCGATGTTACGTTTTACGGCCTGATTCAATGCACTGGTCGTAACTTGGTAGAGCGCCGCAAGGTCGAAGTCGAGCATCACGCGCTGGCCGCGGATTTCGTAGATTTTACTTTGTATGGTTGTGAGTTCTTCCATCAATAAGTTTGGGCAAGTTCTTTCCTTCAACACAAATATAGTCGCTTTTTTGCAAAAAGAAAGACGAAACCGCTCCGTTTCGTCTTTTCTATTCTTTTTTCGCAGGATAATTTATCGGTGCGAAGAATTCAGCGATTGTGATGTTATATAATTTACAGAGTTTCAGTATAGATTGTGTGTTTGGAATGGAGGTTCCTGATTCATACCGAGAAATATCTAAATGTGTAAACTCAATAACTTCTTCTTGAGAATACCCATGATCCGAACGTAATTGTTGCATACGTTCTATCAAGAGCCGTTGAAAAGTAGTATCTCTATATTTGGGAACCTTTGTTCGCATTTTTTGCAAAGGAAAGGTGATGTCTAAAATTTTATACACGTGATTTCACGTGTATTCGAAAAATTTGATTATATTTGCATACGTGGATTTCTAAATACAGAAATTATGCTACATTTGCGATTGAATAGTTCGGCGTAGCCGACGGACATAATCATAAAGGGTAAACAACTCTTTATACCTACTTGTAAACTTGGAGACCTCTTCGGAGGATGTTTAATCAGATGGTATAATGGTTGTCAGCTCCGGTTATGTCCTGTTTGTTGTTTGCAAGCAGGGCTTGACTGGGGCGCAGGACAGCTTCCATCTGAAGGTAACTCCAAGACCGACAAGTAGGGGCTGACACCGCGCCCCCTTTTTATTTTCTGCGGGCGCATCATCCACTAACCCGAAACCGTCATGCGCCGCCATTTGCCGAATACATTACCTCATACGGATTGCACCCGCCGAGCGACCGCCGGCAGACGGAATCGGTATGTGCGGGCGGCACATATTATATACGGAACGGCCGCCGGCAATATAATTCCCGCAACAACTGTGGCTCCTAAATATGGCAACGGTAGCCCGGTTCCTGTTTCCGGGATAAATTTTTCTTACCGGATCGACCATAAAAAAATAACGGATGCGGCTGCTATTCGGTTGAATTCTTCAAAAAACAGTGTGAAGTTGCGTCACTATCACGTCGAATATCACCGCATCCGTTTTATTATACGCCTCCTCGCTCCGTTATCGACTGCTACGAGGAGGGGCAATATTATAAAATTCAGTCGGAATAGTAGTTGTTTTCAGCAAAATACATCAATGCAATATGATTTTTGTATTTTTGCAGAGTCGACACTACGGACAATGCCGGTACCTGATACGGATTTACATCACCGTTTTTTCCGAACAAGAACGTCGCCTAACGTCACCGGCATTGTCCTTTTTTATTTTCGATATGTAGAGTTCTGGTGGAAATCGTTGTATTACGCCGAACTTTATCAGCAAATTATAGTATCAGGGCAGAGGACTATTTCCAATCATCAATACCCTTTAATCATTCGGAATCAGGACGAAAGGAATATTATGAAAACATGAATATTTCTGCTCTTTTTATCGAAAACATCCCGATTTCTTGTAGGAAAAAGGGACGGCCCCCGATCAGTTCACGGTGTTTCACGAAATTCAACCGCGATCGCAATCACAATCACGATTCGGCCGTCCCTTTCTTTTTTCTACGGTTTGCTGAGCAGGTTCGGGAATAGCAGCATTACCACTGGCAGGTAGTCGCCCAAGTCTTCGCGTAGCAGATGCAGGCATCGCTGGATTTCGCGTGTGACCTTGCGTACCGATATGCCATAGCGCTCGGCAATCTGCTGATAGGTTTGATCCTCGAAACGATTGGCAATGAAAATCTGCGCCGACAGTTCGGGCATTTCGGCCAGACGCCGCCGGAATATTTCTTCGACATCCTTATGAAAAAGCACCTTCGAGAGATCGCAATCCTCAAGTAGTCCGAGGCTTGTGCGGATGTTGCGCATGCCACGCAGGTACATCTGATGCTGTATTTGAAGATGGGTTTGACGCTCGCGCAATGCGTCAATACACTTGTGGCGCACAATACCGAGAATATAAGCCGGAAACTCATCTTGTGACAACTGAATTTCCCGTCTTTTTTCCCAAAGAAGCAGGAAGCTATCCGTAACAAGATCCTCGGCCAACGTCTTGTCGCGCAACAGGGCATAGGCGATCACGATGAACCGTGATTTATATTCGGAGTACAGTCGATCGAACTCATGCGTATCTAATATCGCCTGTGTCATTGAGTATAGCGGATTCGTAGTTTTTTGGGAATTCAAAGATAAGTTATATTCTGAAAAAATAAAATAGATTCGATATTTTTATGCAAATGAATGAATTTCAACAATTTATATTAATCAATATTTTATATAATTTCATAAAAATATTTATTTGCAAAAAAAGGGGTAAACATACCCACGCTCATTCGATATATTATTAAAGACCAAAAAATAACAACCGATCCGGGGAGATCGAACAAGAATTTTGACAACTATGGACGAGAAATTATTATTCAAATATTTTCGGGGCGAAACTACGTCGGAAGAAGAAGATGCGATATTGGCATGGGTCGAGGAGACCCCAGCCAACCGTAAGGAGTTCAAGACCGCTTTCATGATTTTCTCCGGTCTGGCGGTGTATGCCGCCAAGCCGAACGCTATGCCGACAGCCGCGCCGCAGCGCCGCCGAATCTGGAGGCAAGTCGTCCGTTATAGTCTGCGTTCGGCAGCTGCCGTCATACTGATGATCGGAGCCGCGTATACGGGTAAAACGCTTTATCGGAATGCGTTGTCGCAGCAGAATATGTCGATTGTCGTTCCTGCCGGACAGCAGATGTCTCTCACGCTTCCGGACAATTCACAGGTACAGCTCAATTCGGGTACTCGACTGGAATATCCGGTCGTCTTCGGCAAGACCCGCAGCGTGAAACTCTCCGGTGAGGCGTTGTTCGATGTTGCACCGGACAGGAAGCATCCGTTCATTGTCCAGACCTTCGCGTCGGATATCCGGGTACTCGGAACGAAATTCAACGTGCTGGCCGATGCCGAGCGTGGTGAATTTACCACCACGCTGATCGAGGGACAAGTACAGGTGACAAACCGCGCCAATTCTAATGAGCGAATCACCATGTATCCGCACGATGTTGTCTCACTCTCTAACGGGCGCCTGTATAAAGAACGTGCCGAAGATTTTGCAGAACTCTGCTGGACGGAAGGGTTAGTTCATCTGAAGAGGATGCCATTCGACGAGTTGATGGCCAAGTTCGAGCGGGCGTTCAATGTCGAAATACGCATCGAATGCGAGCAGATGCCGCAGATTAACGTGATGAGCGGAGAAGTCCGCATTTCGGACGGTGTAGATTATGCGCTCCAGATTTTACAGCAGGTATCTACCGGCTTTAGTTATACTCGTGATGAAAAAACGAACGTGATTGTAATTAAATAATAATGTGATTGTAATTGAATTTCGTGCAAGCACTCATGTTGCACTAAAAACTCTAAAATCTATGAGGAAATGACCGCGTGACTTAATACACTAAAGCGTTGACTATAATAAAGAAAAGTCTGCGAAATCGCCTATTCGCAGACCAACGATAATAGTCAGCAAAATACTAATCGAGAAAACTATTATCTAAATTTACAAAAGTATGAAAAAAACAGTATTCCACAAAATCAGAAGACTGTTTCGATTTACTTTACTTGTTTGCCTGAGCCTCGGCGTATTATCAGCCAAGGCACAGACTGCTCGTGTGACGCTTAAAGTACAGAATGCGTCGCTTGGACAGGTTATGGACGAGATCAAGAACCAGACCAGATATCTTTTCATCAATCAGGATGTCAAGGATCTCAATAACCACAAAGTAAGTCTGAATGTTTCGGATAAAGCTATTGCCGAGGTGTTAGATCAGATTTTTACCCCTTTCAATATCGGTTATCGCATCGAAAAAACAAGCATTATTATTTTCAACCGACCGAAATCCACATCCAACTCAGTTCTGATTGGAGGTAAGGTCAGCGATGTCGGCGGCGCACCGATTATCGGCGCCACGGTGCTGGTCAAAGGTACGACGAATGGTGTTTCAACCGATGCCGACGGTCGTTTTACGCTAACGATCGCTTCACCTGCCACTGCACAGCTCGAAATAAGCTACTTGGGCTACGAACCTCAAACTTTAGCTGTCGGCAACCGCACCTCTTTTGAGATTACACTGGCGGAATCGGCTTCGGAAATCGAATCGGTAGTCGTTACTGCCTTAGGTATCAAACGTGAAGAGAAGGCGCTGAGTTATAATGTACAACAAGTTGAAGCTGAAGACATCACGACTGTCAAGGACGCCAACTTCATGAACTCGCTGACAGGTAAAGTCGCTGGCGTTACGATCAATGCTTCGTCGTCAGGTGTCGGCGGTGCATCGAAAGTCGTGCTGCGCGGTAATAAATCCATTTCGCAGTCGTCGAATGCCCTCTATGTGATCGACGGTATTCCGATGTATAACTTCGGCGGTGGAGGCGGTACGGAATTCGATTCGAAGGGTGCTACCGAAGCCATCGCGGACATCAATCCCGAGGATATCGAATCCATCTCGGTGCTGACAGGTGCAGCAGCCGCGGCTCTTTACGGCTCGAATGCTGCCAACGGTGCTGTGATGATCACCACGAAAAAGGGACAGGCTGGAGCTTTGAAAGTGACGCTTTCGAGCAATACGGAGTTTCTGAACCCGTTCGTTCAGCCGGAGTTCCAAAACCGCTATGGCACGGGACTAAACGGTCTTCAGTCCGGGTCGGCCATTTACAGCTGGGGCGAGAAATTGGCACCTGCGGCGCGTCTGGGATATACGCCGGATGATTTTTTCGAGACAGGACACGTCTACACCAACGCCGTGACGGTATCGGGCGGTACGGACAAGAACCAGACTTACTTTTCGGCAGCCTCGGTCAATTCGGACGGTATCATTCCCAATAATGAATACGACCGTTACAATTTCACATTTCGTAATACGTCCTATTTCCTGAAAGACAAGCTGCGTCTGGATGCTTCGGCCAGCTATATTTACCAGCAGGATCAGAACATGACCAATCAGGGTGTCTATTCCAACCCGCTGGTTCCTGCTTATCTTTTTCCCCGCGGGACGAACTTCGACTCCTATCGTATTTTCGAGCGTTACAATCCCGCCTCTAAACTTATGGAACAGTTTTGGTCGGACGACCTTGAGGGCGGTGACCTGCGCATGCAAAATCCTTATTGGATTGCCCACCGCAACCTGCGCAACACCGATAAGAAGCGTTACATGCTGTCGTTCTCGGCCTCCTATGACATTCTTCCGTGGTTGAACGTTGCTGGCCGTGTGCGCATCGACAATGCGAACTCGCTCTATACGCAGAAACTTTATGCTTCGTCGAATACGACGATTACCGACGGCGGTAAGAACGGTCACTATACCGAACAGCGCGAATACGATACGCAGACTTATGCTGACATTATGGTGAACATCAACAAGACCTTCGGAGACGATTGGTCGTTGCAAGCCAACGTCGGCGCTTCGATCAACAACGTCAAAATCGACCAGTTGTCGTACCGCGGCCCGATTCAGGAAAACGGACTGCCGAACGTGTTCAATGTTTTCGACCTCGACGATTCGAAGAAGCGCGCCGAAAAATACGGCTGGCAGGAACAGACGCAGTCGATATTCGCCTCGGTGGAAGTGGGTTGGAAACAGATGCTCTACCTGACCCTCACGGGCCGTAACGACTGGGCTTCGCAATTGGCCAACTCCCCGCAATCGTCGTTCTTTTACCCGTCGGTGGGTCTTTCGTGGGTGCCGACCTCACTTTGGGATATGGGCAATGCGCTGACATATCTGAAGATTCGCGGTTCGATCGCTTCGGTAGGTATGCCTTTTCCGCGTCACCTGACCGTTCCGACCTACGAGTACGACGCAACGAATAAAGTTTGGACAGCCAAGACGCACTATCCGATCGGCGATCTTTATCCCGAACGCACCCGCACTTATGAGTTGGGCCTCGACGCGCGTCTGTGGAAGCACTTCAGTTTGTCGGCTTCGTGGTATTGGGCCGATACCTACAACCAGACGTTCGACCCGCAGATTTCTGTATCATCGGGTTATTCGACGATCTATCTCCAGACGGGCCACGTCCGCAATACGGGTGTCGAAGCGTCGCTCGGCTATCAGAACCAATGGCGCGATTTCGGTTGGTCTACGAACTTTACCTTCTCGTGGAACAAGAACGAGATCGTGGAACTGGTTCACAACTATGTGCATCCCGAGACCGGCGAACTCATCACCAAAGAGCGACTGGAGATCAAGGGGCTGGGTAAGGCCAAATATATCCTTAAACCGGGCGGAACACTGGGTGACCTCTATACCAATTCCGATTTGGTCTATAACGACGACGGGTATATCGAAGTGGACAAGAACGGCAACGTAGCCGTCAAGGACGACTATATGGATGACATTTATCTCGGTTCGGTATTTCCTAAATACAACCTCGCATGGCGTAATGATTTCAACTATAAGGGTATCAATCTCGGCGTACTGTTCACGGCCCGCATCGGCGGTATCTGTTATTCGGCTACGCAAGCCAATATGGATTTGTACGGCGTGTCGGAGGCCTCGGCCGCAGCCCGCGATGCCGGTGGCGTGATGATTAACGGCCGTGACATGATCGACGCACAGAAATGGTATCAAGTAATCGGTTCGCAGTCGGGATTACCGCAGTATTACACTTATTCCGCCACGAATGTCCGCTTACAGGAGCTCTCGCTGGGTTACACGCTCCCTTCGAAATGGTTCCGCGACAAGATGCGTATGACCGTTTCGTTCGTAGGCCGTAACCTGTGGATGATCTACTGCAAGGCCCCGTTCGACCCCGAAGCCGTAGCTTCGACAGGCATGAACTATCAGGGTATCGACTACTTTATGATGCCTTCGATGCGTAATCTGGGCTTCAATGTAAAATTCCAATTCTAAAGAACAGCAAAACCATGAAAAAGACAAACAACAAAATGCAGCTACTGCTGCTTTCGGTGGTGCTGCTCGGTACGACTGCCTGTACGGGCGATTTCGCGGACATCAATCGTAATCCGAATGAAGTGACCGACGAACAGTTGCAGGCTAACAACTATAAGATCGGTACGAACCTCAAGACCCTTCAGGGCCTGGTCGTTCCGACGGAAGAGCACCGGTTTCAATTCGTCGAGAGCATCGTCGGATGCCCTTACGCTGGCTACAACGGTAAGACCGTCGATACCTGGCAGGCGACATTCGAAAACTACAATCCCTCGGCTGACTGGCGGAAAGTTCCGTTCGTGGATATGATCTCCGATACCTATCCGGCCTATCGTGCGATTATCAAAGGTACGGAGGACGTAGTGGCGCAGGCATTGGCCAAATTGTTCCGCATTGCCATCATGCAGCGCGTCACGGATAGCTACGGCCCGATTCCCTATACGCAGGTCATGGCCAGTAAGACCGAATCGCTGGAGGTAGCCTACGATACACAGGAAGAGGTCTACACGGCGATGTTTACAGAATTAGACGACGTGATCGCTTCGCTTCAGGACAACCTTTCACTACCCTCGGATGCCTTCGGCCGTTACGACGGTGTTTATTCGGGTAATATCTCGCAGTGGCTCAAATTCGCCAATTCGCTCAAGTTACGTATGGCCATGCGTCTAACGGAGGTTAAGCCCGATCTGGCGAAGTCGAAAGCTGCCGAAGCCATTGCCGCCGGGGTCATCACGACCAACGCAGACAATGCCATGATGCACACCTCGGACAACCGAACGACGCTCATTTACAACGACTGGGGCGACCATCGTATTGGTGCCGACATCATCAATTACATGAACGGCTACAACGATCCGCGCCGCGAGAAGATGTTTACGACTGTAACCCTTGTGGAGAACGGACAAGAAATACAGGGATATGCGGGTATTCGCATTGGTATCAACGTGACGAGTAAGGCGCAGGCCGTGTCGTCCTACTCGAACATGCGCGTTACGGGTACGGATCCCTATCTGTGGATGAACGCCGCTGAAGCGACGTTCCTACGTGCCGAATACGAACTGCGCTGGGGCTCGGCCGAAACTGCCGGAACACTCTATGAGCAGGCTGTCACGCTCTCGTTCGAGGAGCGTGGTGCCGATAACGTGAAGGGCTATCTTTCCGATGCGACAAGTACTCCGGCAGCCTACAAAGATCCGTTGAACAAGCACTCCATGGCTTCTCCGCAGAGCACGATCACCGTGGCATGGAACGCCGCGGCGGATTTCGAAACCAACCTCGAACGGATCATTACCCAGAAATGGATTGCCATTTTCCCGCTGGGAACCGAGGCGTGGACAGAACACCGCCGTACGGGTTATCCCCGTCTGCTGCCAGCCGTGGTGGATAACAGCGGTGGCGCCGTGAACGTGGCGCTGGGCGCACGCCGTCTGCCTTATCCGGTCGAAGAGTACACCGAGAACCCGACGAACCTGCAAGCCGCCGTTTCCGCACTGAACGGTGAGTCGGTAAACGGAGCGGGCGATACGCAGGGAACCCGAGTATGGTGGGATCGCAAAAACTTAAATTAGTATGGATATGAAACGAAATAAATTGATCGGGCTTCTCTCCTTATGCCTGCTGGCCGCGACGTTCGCTTCGTGTGAAGATTGGAACGAAACGGAAGCCGTCAAACAAAAAGTCGAACGCCCGGAGGATCAAAATCCAGAATTGTGGGCGGAATATACGGCGGCGTTGCGCGACTACAAGCAGTCGGAACATTTTATCGTCTACGCCCGTCTGTTCAACTCTCCCCAACCGGGTACCAGTGAAAAGGATTTCATGCGTTGCCTGCCCGACTCGCTCGATATCGTGTCGCTGACCAATGCCGACAACTTCTCGAAGTACGATGCGGAAGATATGCCGGCTATGCGTGAGAAAGGTACGAAAGTGCTCTATCAGGTCGATTATGCAGGCCGCAGCGGGGAACTGGCCGATGAAACAAAACTCGGCGCTTACCTCGATAAAGTTATCGCCGCGGTCAAGAAGAATGGACTGGACGGTTACTCGTTTACGGGTATCCCCAATGCGGGCGACGCAGCGACCGCAACGGCGGCTACACTTATCGTCGAACGACTTTCCGCGGCAAAGACCGAAGGACAACTGCTCGTTTTCGAAGGTAATCCGCTTTTCTTGACGGAGGACGCTTTGTCGAAGGTCGATTATGTCGTGCTCGACACCGAGGCTACGGAGAATGTGACCGACCTGAAGATGCAGGTACTCAACGCTACGGGGTATGCCGGCGTTCCGGCTACGAAGTTGCTGCTGGCCGCTGCCGCAGGCGCTCCTCTCTATGACGAGAATGTCGAGGAACATGCCGCTATCACGGAAATGGCCGAGCGGGTTGTATCGCTCGGGCCGCTGGCCGGACTGGGAACCTACGACATTTATAATGACTATTATGATCTGGACATGAACTATAAACTTGTTCGCAATGCCATCCAGACGTTGAACCCCTCAAAATAGTGAGCAATGAGAAGAATTAATAAATACTTATGGCTGATCGCTTCGGCCGCTTTCTGCTCCTGTCAGTCCTATGATGCCGACGACCACAAGTTCGGTAATGTGGTCTACCTCGACGTGGCGGAAACGACTGACGTGCAGACGGCAACGATCAAAAACACGCTCGATGAACTCGATCGGACATTCTCCGCAACGCTGGCTTATCCGTCCGGTGGCGACGTCACGGTCTCCATTGCAGTCGATCCATCGCTCGTCGATACCTACAACGCCCGTCACAACACCTCGTGGCCGATGCTCGATGCGAAATACTATTCGCTTTCCGACGAGCGGGTAACCATCCCGGCCGGCAAGACCGCTTCGGATGCCGTGACGCTCCATCTGCAGGAGTTGCTGGGCGAGGGCGAAGACCAGACAGGTGCGCTGACCCTCGATGCTACCTATCTGCTGCCCGTGACGATCACGAATGCGTCCGTTCCGACGCTGGACAGTTCTTCGACCGTCTGGTATGTTATCAAACGATCGTCGAACATCACTACGGCAGCGCAGCTTACCGACAACTGGATCAATTTCCCGACACTCGACAAGGATACGGAGCAGGCGATGGCCCTCAACAACTTGACGGCCGTGACCTACGAGGCGTTGATCTATATCGACAAGTTCGCCACCTCGGTTCTGAACTCGGCCGGTGTCGCCAACCCCGTCAGCATCTCCACCATCATGGGTGTCGAGGACTACCTACTTCTGCGTATCGGCGACACGAATTTTGAGCGCCAGCAGCTGCAGTTCGACGGTTCGGGCAGCGGTTCGGCCTTCGGCAAGTTCCCGGGTCGTGATGCCGGCAAAATCCTGAACGAAGGCGTATGGTACCATATCGCATGCACTTATGACCAGGCGACGCGCACGGTACGGATTTTCGTCAATGGCGAGTTGCAGAGCGAGGGCAAGGATATGGGGCTTGCGTCGATGAGCGACGACACGCGCATCAATCTGGCCATGCGTGCTTTCTACGATCGTTACCTCAATAATCCGACGCCGGAGAACGAAGAAAAATACGGCGGTTGGGCCGATGCCCGCCAGTTCTTCATCAGCTATCCCTCCAACGCCTACCGCCCGCTGAACGGCAAAATCGCCGAGGCCCGTGTCTGGTCGGTAGCCCGCACGCAAGAGCAGATCCGGGAGAACATGTACGAAATCGCCGATCCCGAAAGCGACCCGACGCTCGTCGGTTATTGGAAGTTCAACGAGGGAGCCGGCAATACGATCAAGGACTATTCGCGCTACCATAACGACGGAGAAGCCGAGTACGATCTGGTATGGCCCGACGGTGTGGAGATTCCGAAAATTAACGAAACGGAGGAGTAAACTATGAAAACAAGGATAAATAATGTAAAGAAGGGAGTAGTGACGCTTCTTTTCGCGGCGGTCATCGCGGGCCTTACGGCCTGCGAGACCGATCCCGTGAAATCGCAGCGCGGAGAACTTCCCGACAAAGATTTGTTGGAGAATACCTATGTCAAAATCCGCAGCATCAAATCCCCGACTGAATTTGCCGTCGTCAATCTGTCGGAGGGAACAACAGTAACAGAAGATCGAATTTACTGCCGGCTGACCCGCCCGGCAGAGAGAGCGATGACTATCACGGCTGCCGTGGACGAATCGCTGGTCGAAGCCTGTAACGAGGAGTACGGTACGGATTTACTCCCGTTCCCGGCAGGGAATGTTACCATTGCCGGTAACGGTACGATTGCCGTAGCGGCGGGAGAGCGTATCTCCGACAAAATTCAGGTATCGTTCAAGTCGGACGGACTGGCTGCCGGAACGTACTTGTTACCGATTGCGATCTCATCGAATGATGCGGCTCTCACGGACGAAGACAAAGCAATCTATTACGGCGTGAAAGTCCGTGGGATTGATATAGGCAACTACGAACTGGATACGGAATACCTGAACGTATTCTATCTGAACACGACCGAATACCAGCCGCTGTTGGCCGACATTTGGATATTGCAGAAAACCGAAGCCATGCCGCCGTTCAATACGCTCTGGGAGCGGACTTACGGCAATATCGTCAATCTGCGCATCGTGCAGATAGGTTACGAGGCCGATACGGAGCGTGCCTTGTTGGTGCTTAACTCTGACATACGCTATGTGCTGGAACATGCGGACAAGTATATCCGTCCGTTGCAGGACAAGGGGCGCAAGGTCTGTCTTTCGCTGGAGGGAAATGGCTCGGGACTCGGATTCTGCAACCTGACCGACAGCCAGATCGCCGACTTCACGGCGCAGGTGAAAGCCTGTCTGGAGTTGTATGATCTGGATGGCGTGAATTTCTTCGACCGCAATGCCGGTTACGGTCAGGTGGAAGGAATGCCGGAGATGAACACGACTTCCTATCCCAAGCTGATAAAGGCCATGCGCGAAGCCATGCCCGACAAACTGCTGACGCTGGCCGATTACGAAGAGCCGACCGAATATTTCGGGGACACCGAGGCGACGGGCGGCATCGAGGTCGGACAGTACCTCGATTATGCATGGTCGGGATATATGTCGGAGAGCGAGGATATCCAGTTGCTCGACCCGTGGGAAGTAATCGACCTCACACCGGGCGATGCGGCCGATTTGGGCATGATGCTCCCGACGACGAACCATCCGCGCCGGCCGATCGCCGGGGTACCGTCTGAGAATTTCGGATACTTCGCTGTGCCGTGGTATCCGGCGGCAAGCGATTTCCTGATGACGGCACAAGGTTTTATGAATGTGGCTATCTGGGATATGATGGGCTATGCGCCGAACAATACGATCGTATGGGCCGACCTTATCTCCAATCAACAAAATGCATATGAATCGTCTTGGAACGCGGTTTCGAGTATGTTATGGGCCGTATTCGGCGATGAAGCTATGGATGGAACGTATATGTATAATGTCCTCGTAAATTACGGGTGGGGAGCTTTGAACTACGGAGATCTGGCGAAAGACTGGTAAAAACGATAAAATACGGATTTGCATCGTGCAATCACAAATTACAATCACCATTTTAAAATTATTAACTATGAAAAAGACTTTATTTATTACGACTCTGCTCCTTTCCGCGGGTGCAATGTTTACATCCTGCAACAAAGACGTGGAAAATCCCGACATGCAGGCACAACCGGAAGAAACGGCTCAGGTAACGCGGGCCTACGGCGATAAAACACCGCTGATCGAGGTGTATTACGAGATCAACGACACCAATCCGCTCAACGCGTTGTCGTATGAGATGAACGGCAAGAAATTCATCGATCTCGTACAGCTTTTCGCTTCGAATATCCAGAAAGACGCGAATGGTGATCCCTGCATTTTCTTCAACGACAAGCTGGCTCCGGTGATGGCTGCGAAGGCGACCTATATCGAGCCGTTGCAGAATGCCGGAATCAAGGTGATTCTGAACGTTCTGGGCGACCACAAAGGGATCGGCATCTCGAACCTGACGGATGATCAGATCGAGAAGTTCGCCGCTATTCTCACCTACATCGTGAAGGAATACGGCCTGGACGGAATCGGATTCGACGATGAATATGCCGACTATTCGACTCCTATTGATCCCACTTCGGCCAGCAAACTCGTTCTCAAACTGCGTGAAAAATTCAATGCTGAATTCCCCGGCGAACGCAAAATCATCCAGATGTTCCAGTGGAATTATGTGTCTAACATTTCCGCAGCGGCAGGCGCGGAGATCGATTTGGCCGATCACGGATCGTTTGGCCCGAATGTTTTCCAGACTTCCAGCGCATTCGCCGGCGTAACGAACGATCGCTGGTGCCCGCAGGCTATCCAGATGGGACAATCGTACAATGCAATTTTCCTGAATCAGATCAAGACCCGCTCCTCGCAGGCTGCCAGCGGCAACTACGGCGGTATTATGATGTTTAACGTCCGTAAGGCATCGAATGTCAATCCGCTGCCTGTATTCCAGAAGATCGCAGAAGGTGCATTTGGCGCAACTGTAACTTATACCGGTACGGAGTATTCTCAGGATTGGACATTCAACCCTGCGGGATACACGATTACTTATGCAGATATTCAGTAGCACTCACTCGATGTAAATCCGTATAGGATAGACGTTAGGCGACGTCATCTGGCCCGTGCATCGACCGAAAGGCGGTGTACGGGTTTTTCTTTAAGTTAAATGGAAAATAAATGGATTTTGCAAAGGATGTAACGATAGCGCGATTTAAACACTCGATTACTAAAGAGTAAATTCAAAGTTATTCATACTGCTTTTATCATTTTTCGGTCTATTATTTCGTCATTAGTAACGGTCATATGCATTGATGACATAGGTAAGTGACAATCTCTATTATGTCTGTATCTAAAAAATATTTTAATCGCATATGATTAAGAATATTGCAATGTGACCCTATAGATACGGAATCCTGTCTTATGAAAACGCTTATTCATACCCGTATATACGCGTTGCTAACTCAAAATGAATCGAATCCGTCGGAATTAGCCCATGCATACGAAGAGTTTATCGAGACGATGACCGAGATGGTTGCTAATTTCGATAACCGGGATGATATTTTGAGAATACTGTATTACAGCCGGGTTGAATTCGACGTATTGTCCCATCCATCGTTTAATCGATATTCGAACAATGTTTTAAGGACGACGTTCATCTATAAAATCATGTATATTCTGGATTGCGAAATCAATATCGTCAGCAATAGTACGAAATATAGCTCGAACCAAGACTATTCGTTTCCTTTATCCTATCAGGACGGCGAGTTGCTGTGGACAGGGACGCAGCAAGAGCTGCTGGAGCTTGCCGTTGCCCTTCATAAAAACGGGATTATCATGTACGGCAACCGCAAGGCGCGTTTCATCGAGATCGTCCGTGCCTTGTCTTCTACATTCCATATCACGATCAACGATGTCTACGTAAAGAAAACCAAGCTGCTCGACCGCTGTACGGCAGTGACTCCCTTTTTGGATAAATTGAAGAAAGCCTACGAGCAGGTCGTTGAAAGACACTTGGGATAGAGAGAGCGGAGACCTGTCAAGGGCGAGAAAATCAGAAAGTTTTTCTCCGTTTGCAAAATTTCAACAGGTTATTTTTCAGTTGATTATATTTTCATACTTTACAAAAAACTTTTTGATTTTTCCCGAGAGGCATCCGGAAAAGTGTACTTTTCAGTGATTTTGTATTATACATTTGCAGCAGAAAGCGACGCATAGTGCATCGCTGCATTCAAAATCCAAATAACATGAAAAACATCCTTTTAGCCGTTGCAGTCTTCGCTGCCGCATTCGTTTCCTGCAACAAGGAGACCGAAGTCGTACCTTCCCCCAATTCTTTCACCGATGGGGCACGTATCGCACTTACGCTTACCGATGATGCCGCCGACACCCGCTCCTTCTTCGATTCGACAGCCTCGGCCGAGGCATGAGAGTCTTCGTTGTCGTCACTGTCGATTTTCGTCTTCGATAATGCCGACAACTTCGTTATTCGCCGGGATTTAACATCCAGCGAGCTGGCCGCGAAATCGGCGACATTCTCCCTACCTAAATCTCTTGCCAGCACCCCCTGCTCATTCTATGCCATAGCGAACTACGACGCCTCGTCGGCCAAGACCCGGGCGGCCCTTACGGCCCTTGTGGAGAAGTCGGCCGCCGACTATAACGGCACCTTTGCCGAGGTGTCCACCGCAGCCAAGCGTTCGGGCGGCTTCGTGATGTCAGGCATGAAATCGCAGACCGTCGGGGCCGTGAACTCCACGACCAATGTCGGCATCACGCTCAAACGCACTGTCGCTAAAGTAGCCCTTCAGACGACCATCGACCCGTCGTTCGCCGACAAATATGCAGGAACGCTTACCATCAACTCGGTAAAACTCTCCAAAGCCGCCTCGCAGTCGCTTGTCGTCTCCGGAGAGCCGACGCCCGGGGCTATGACCTTCAGCCATACACAGACTCCCGCCACGGCTTCGGAAAAGATGAACAACCTGTTCTACATCTTCGAAAACGGCACATTGACCGCAGGCAACCGCATCCTGCTGGAAATTAACGCCACATACGATTCGGACGGCAGCACCTCGACTACGGACGACCGCTCGGAGGTGACCTATTCGGTCGAGTTGACGGGTAAGGCCGCGGGCGAGATTCTCCGAAACGGCTACTACCGTGTCGCGGCCAATATCACGGGCCTCGTAGGTCAAGAGTGCATCGTATCTGTCACCGTCGCCGACTGGGAGACGCCCGTTACGCAGAACGTCGAACTGGGGGCATAGCCCTCTTGTTTTGGCAGCTCCCGTCCCTCGCGGGCGGGAGCTTTTTTCAATCCCTTTTTCAGTTTTTTCCGACTATGAAAAAATATCTGTTGATACTCGCTGCCATCCTGTTGCTGTGGAGTTGTATCGCCGAGGACAGGACAGAATGTACAAATCCCCGCGGTGTCTTCGTCAGCCTGACGGTACGGCCCGAAAGGATGTCCTCCGTAACCCGCTCTGCGGATGAAACGGCCATCCGCGACCTGAACCTCTACCTTTACGACGATAACAGCAATGTTGTCCTGCACCGTTACCAGACCTCTGCGACGCTGCGTTTCGAATGCCTACCGGGCGACTACCGGATCTGCATTGCCGCCAATCTGGGCCGCGATCTGGGCGACAATCCGCTGTGGGAGGATTTCACCGTTACACACGCCGACGAGTACGACGTATTGCCTATGGCCTATGAGGGCGATATAACGATAATTCCCTCGGCAGACGGGATGCTGACGCTGCCTGCCGTCGAAGTACAACGCTGCGTGTCGAAAATCTCCTATAACATTACCGTTACTCCGGCCGTTGCCGACATCGAACTGCGCTCCGTGCAACTGTTCTCGGTACTGCGTTCTGTATCCGTGTTCGATATGGCGGCCGCACCGTCGGATGATCCCGACGACTATACGGATTGTCCGGAGGTGGAACTTTCCGGACAGCAGGCCGCGGACGACTGCTATCTGCTGCCCAATATGCAAGGCGTCGTCGCTACGATTACCGACCAAAAGCAGAAGAACCCGGAGAATGCCCCCGCGAATGCCTCGTATCTTTTGATCCGCGCCGTGCGCGGGTCGAAAATATTGGCTTATTATATTTACCTCGGAGGAAACAACACCTCGGATTTCAATGTCCGGGCCAACGCGCATTACAGGCTCAATATCTCGATCTTGGGCGACAGCGAGGTCGATACCCGCATTAGCAGCTATGCCGTCAATGTGCATGATACCTACGAAGAAAACTCGGTCGGCGGATATTGCACCTACAATCCGTTGCAGATGCTTGCCGTGGAGATCGACGGGAGTCCCGCACCCCTGACGCTTCGGGGACGTATCGGTGTCGCGCAGGGCAACGCCGGAGCGTTCTGTCTGAACGGCTCTCCCGTAGGCGAAGGCCGCGACCTTACGCTTCCGGAACAGCCCGGCCCCAATATCTTCGGCGTGAACTACGCTCCGGGAATCTATACGACAGTCAATTCGCAGGTGGTCTATACCGTCACGGTCGAGGATGATGCGGGATTTGCACAGTCGTTCGACATCGGACACCGCTTCGCCAACCGTCTCGACGTATATATTCACCCCGCGACGGCTGAAAACGGAAACGGTACGGTAACCGTCGCCGGAGCGTTGTATGACGTTGAAACTTCTTCCCTGACGCACGACCGGGTCGTCCTGTGCCATGAAAAGGGATGCACGCTGACAGCCGTACCCGAAGCCGGATACCGCTTCGAGGGATGGTATTCGGCAGCCGACTACAAGACACGGCTTTCGATATCGGCCTCGTATGCCTATGTTCCGACCTCGCCCGAAGCCGCGATCTTCCCGAAATTCACGGTCAATACCCGGCCGCTCGACGACGGGGGCACGGCCAACTGCTATATCGCGCCGGAATTGAATACCTCCTATTCGTTCGACGCTACGACGATGGGCAACGGCCGTGCAACGACGAATATCGTCCCGAAGAGACTTGCGGGAGCCGAGGCGAAAGTCCTCTGGGAAACGGGCACGATCCGTGGCGCGATCGTCGAAAGCGCGGAGCTGACCGGCAACGGACGTATCGTCTTCCGAACCGGCATGACCTATGGCAATGCCGTAATCGGACTTCTCGACAGCCGCGGGGTATGCATATGGTCGTGGCACATCTGGTCGGTGGATTACGATATCGAGGCCACGGCCCAGACCTATGCTTCGGGAGCCGTCTTTATGGATCGCAACCTCGGGGCCCTGGCTACGGACTGCACGCAGGCCGCTGCCAAAGGACTCTATTACCAGTGGGGCCGCAAAGATCCGTTCCCGTATCCGGCGCTGGCCACGGACGCCTACACGCAGGCTCCGACCGTCTATGCTCCGGGATTCGAGTATGCTGAAAGCAATCCCCGAACCTCCGGAACCGAATCGCCTTACGACGTGATGACCCTCGAATGGGCCACAGCGCATCCAACGACCTATATGGACGGTGTATTTTACGAGGATTGGGAAGAGTGGACGTCGGTCGCCGACTGGCTCTACGACCACCACCCGAACCTCTGGGGCAACGTCACGACCGGGAAGAACAATATCAGCCGCACCAGCCATAAATCCATTTACGATCCATGCCCTCCGGGATGGAAAGTGCCCGGTGCCGAGGATTTTGCGGAAATAGAGCGGATAGGCGTATCGACACCTTATTACATTACAATCCGCTGTAACAGCACGCAGACAGCGAAGATACCTTTGGGCGGAACATTCTACGAAGGACGTTACGACCGCAACGGGTCGCTCGGAAGGCTCTACACGAACGCTCCGTATTATCTTCATTGGAGAGACTCGACCGGCGTGTTCCATGACGTAGCCTGCACCTCGATCCTATTCGATACGAGCAACTACCCGCCGTTCGTCAATACGACGGATTTTTACCGCTATGCCGCCAATCCGGTGCGCTGCATCCGGGAATAAAACCGAATTAACTTTCAACAATGAACAAACAACGAATCATACTGTTCCTGCTGCTGTCGGCGGCCTTGTGGGGGCTGCCCCGCAGGGCTTCGGCGCAGATCTTCGCCGTGAGGGCCAATGCCCTTGCGGCATGCAGCGCGACGCTGAACGTCGGGGCCGAAACGGCCCTGACGGACAACTGGTCGCTGGAGCTGTCCGGCTATTGGAATCCGGTGAATACCGCATCCCTCTCGATGAACTTCCACGCCGTACAGCTCGGCGGCCGCTACTGGTTCTACGAATCCTTCGTCGGGCACTTTCTCGGGCAGCACCTCACTTATGCCGACTACGACCTCGGAAGCCGGACAAAACGCTATAAGGGCAATGCCTACGGTCTTGGTGTCAGCTACGGATATGCGTGGATGCTCTCGAAACGATGGAATATCGCCCTCGAAGCCGGCATAGGGCTGTTCCATACCGAAGACACACGCCGCGACCCGACCGTCTCTGACTGGGAGGATGAATACATCTACCGTTACCGACGCTGGACGCTGGCGCCGACAAAACTGGAAGTTTCATTCTCTTATATCTTTTAGCCATGAAGATATGCAATAAGATATTGCAGATAGGTCTGCTGTCGGCAGCGCTCGGAAGCCTGTTCGGCTGCTCGGTAGCCGGACGGCTTCAGCGGCAGCAGGCGACGGCCCGTCTGGCGCAACTTACCCGCGCCGAGCGGCAGGAGCGGCAGCAGGACTCCCGCCCGCAGGTCGTAAAACTCCAGCGTGACAGCAACACACTCTTTCTTGCACCCGTGGATACGCTTGCCGACGGAGAACGTGTCATGTCGTTCCAAATCGAGCAGGTGACGGTCGTGGCGAAGATGCGGTCTATTCCCGAACGCAACGGCCGTGTCGTTTTGGACTTTATCGTGACGCTACCTAAAGAACTATTGGGTAAGAGCCGCAGCGTGGTCATTACACCCGTTCTGCACAAACCCGACGAATCCGTGCCGCTCGAAGATCTGGTGATCCGCGGCGGACGCTTCTCGCTGCTGCAGGAGCGCGACTACTGGCAGTACGAAACCTACGTTGAGCGCTTCCGCCCCGATACCGTGGGGCGCGAGGCGGCCTTCAACCGCTTCGTGAAGTTTCCCTATCCGGAAGACGTCCGGCTCGACTCGCTGGTCGAAGGCAGGAGCACCGTCACGTACTATTACTCGCAGGAGGTGAAGACCGACGAGACCTCGAAGAAGATGCTCGTAACGCTTCAGGGGCAGGTCTTGGCTGTGGACGACAGCGCCTACCGTCTGCCGCCGTCCGATACGTTAAGCTACGTCGTATCCTCGATGCTCTCCTTTGTCGATACCATGCCGCGTTACCGCATCAAGGTCATCGACAAGTTCGTGACCGTCGAAGACCGCAACTACATTCAGTTCTTCGTGGGCGATACCCGTGTGGTCGATACGTTAGGCGACAACCGACGGCAGTTGGACAAGATCACCTTCCTGATGCGGCAGATCGTCGAACAGCAGGAGTTTTACGTCGATACCATCACGCTGACGGCGGCATCGTCTCCGGAAGGAGCCTACGCTTTCAACGACCGTCTTTCGCAAGGTCGGGCCGCGGCGCTCAAACGCTACCTCGTCCGCCGATACGGCAGAAGCATCGACACGATGCTCACCGTGCGGTGGGTGGCCGAAGACTGGGCGGAACTGACGACGCGCATCCGAACAGACCGGGAGATCGTAAACCGTGACGCTATTCTGGAGCTGATCGCCGAGGAAAAGAATCCCGACCGGCGGGAACAGGCCATCCGGCAGCGGTTTCCGAAAGAGTATGCCTATATCCGTTCGGTGATCTACCCGCAGCTGCGGGCCGTGAATTTCCGCTACAACCTGCGGCGCAAAGGGATGGTCAAGGACACGATACACACCACGGAGCTGGATACGGCCTATGCCCGCGGTGTGGAGCTGTTGCAAAAACGCAAATACGCCAAAGCCTTGTACGTTCTCAACGACTACAACGACCGCAATACGGTCGTGGCGCATCTGTCGATGGATCATAACGAGCGGGCGTTGGAGCTGCTGGCGACATTGCCGAAGGATGCCGTGACGGAATACCTGCGGGCCATCGCCTGTTCGCGGCTGGGGCGCAAGGAAGAGGGACGGGAACATTTCCTCGAAGCATGCCGCTTGGACGGGCGTATGGAATATCGGGGCAATCTCGATCCGGAGATTGCTGAACTCTTAAAACAATAGTCATGCGGATCGGACTGGTGGATGTGGACGGGCACAACTTCCCGAACCTTGCGCTGATGAAACTTTCGGCATGGCACAAGTGCCGGGGCGATACGGTGGAGTTCGCCGATCCCGCGGTGAGGCGTTATGACAAGGTCTATATGTCGAAGGTCTTTACCTTTTCGCGCGATTGCACCGACCGTTACGATTGCGAGGTCGTGCGTGCCGGGACGGGTTACAGGGACTATGCGACGATTCTTCCCGAAGAGATCGAGCATATATGCCCGGATTACTCGCTTTATGGGGTCAAGGAAGCCTATGGGTTTCTGACGCGCGGATGCGTGAACCGCTGTTCGTGGTGCGTCGTGCCCCATAAGGAAGGTGAAGTCCGGGCACACGCTGACATCGAAGAGTTTCTCGACGGGCGTAAGCGTGCCGTGCTACTCGACAACAATGTCTTGGCTTCGGAGTGGGGACTTATGCAGATCGAGAAGATCGTCCGCATGGGCATCCGGGTAGATTTCAACCAAGGACTCGATGCCCGGCGTATCGCCCGCACACCGGAGATCGCTGCGCTGCTTGCACGGGTCAAATGGATACGTTTTCTACGCATGGCCTACGATAGCCGTGCCATGCAGGATGACGTTCATAAAGCCATAGAACTCCTCTGTAAGCACGGCGTTCCGGCCCGGAAGCTCTTCTTCTATGTGCTGATAAGGGATGACACCGAAGATGCGCTCGGACGTATCCGGGAGCTGAAAGCGTTGGGGTGTCAGCCTTTCGCGCAGCCGTACCGGGATTTCGAACACGAGGGGAAACCCTCGCGGGAGCAATGGCGGCTGGCCTACTGGTGCAACCGCAAGCCGCTGTTCTACTCCGTGGATTATGAGGAATACCGAAAAAAACGAACTTAACGATTGAACTTATGAACAGACTGAAAATCAAATATGCCGTCGCGTACGGCTTTCTTGCAGCAACGGCGGTTGCGCTTATCGCATCGCTCTTTACGGGCTGCCATGTCTACGAATATGAAGAGGTGGAAATTATCCGCTGCCCGGTGATCGAAGCCGATACGATCGACATTCCCGGCTGGGATAAGGAAATCACAACCCCCGAATTTTAACCGCTGTCACGATGAAAAAACTGTTGATTTGGCTCCCGGGCATGCTTTCGATGCTCGCAGCCTGCACCGAAGCGGTAGAGATACCGGCTCGGGCGCCCGAAAAACAATCGCCCGTCAGGGTCGAACTGCATCTGACGACCGAGCAGCAGGCCGCCACCCGCGCAATGGACGAAAATTGCATTCGGGATGTAAATTTATACCTGTACGGAGATACAGAATATCATTTTTATTTCCCCTCCGTTTCCTCGCCGCTGGTGTTCAACGTCCTTCCCGGCAATTATCAGAGCTATGCGATTGCGAACGCCGGGCAGGATCTGGGGGATAAAAATGCGTTCGAAATCCAGTTTTACGAAACGGCAGTGGACGTGATGGAGTCTTCGGACGCTATCCCGATGACGGATCGGGGAACATTGGCCGTCGATGGCGCTGGCCGGTGTACCCCCTCATCGCTTCGCGTAACGCGCAGTGCGGCGAAGATCGCCTATACCATCGAGGTCGCCGACGCCGTCGCACCGTCGCTCAGTCTTCGCTCGGTGCAGTTCTGCAATCTGCCGCGGACGATACGTCCCTTCGATTCGGGCAGTATTTCTTCGACGGTCGAGGCGAACTACTATGACGGCGAGGCGATGCCTGTCGGCAATGAACGGAGAACCGCGGGTACAGCGTATCTTTTCGAGAACTTGCAGGGCTCGGTAGACACGATCACCGACCAGAAGGACAAGTGCCCTGAAAATGCTCCGTCCTGTGCCACCTACCTGCGGATTCTCGCGGAACGGAGCACGGACAAAGCCCTTGTCGAATACATCGTTTATCCGGGTGAAAATAACACGTCGGATTTCAATGTCCGCCGAAACACGTGGCATAATCTGGAGCTTGTTATCATGGGCGAAAATGAGATCGACAACCGGGTTCTCGTCTACGACGGCCTGTATTACGGAACGGCGAACTGCCATATCTGCACCGGCGATCAGGTTACGTTCGATGTTACCCCGTATCGCACGTCCCGCAGCCGCAATTACGCCTATCTGGGAATCGAGGCGGGCGATGAATACGCTCCGGCATCCGCCGGGCTGCTGTGGCAGGACAACAAGATCATTACAGGATTCACGCTTGCGGACAACCGTCTTACGGTGCACACGAACGGTCAGCGGGGCAATGCGCTCGTCGCGGTGTACGATGCCGGCGGGACGATTCTCTGGAGCTGGCATATATGGTGCCTGCCCAACGATCGGCCGCAGGACGACCGATATACGAACCGGGCGGGCGAACAGTTCCTTGTCATGGATCGGAATCTGGGAGCCATCGGTACGGATTTGAAAACCCGCTACGGACTGGTCTACACATGGGGGCGCAAAGATCCCTTTACGTCGAACGAGGTCTACAACGCCGCAGGACGTAAGGATCGGTTCATAAACCATTGGCCGACAATCTACACCTCGAACGGATCCGAAGCCAAAACATACGATCTGACCTATATGACCCGGCACCCGACGACGTATGTCTATACGGGGTGGTACGCCAAACTTTATACCTATTACGACAATGCCCTTTGGGGCGATCCCGCGCCTGTGGACACTTACGGTTGGGCGAGTGCGAAAAGCGTGCATGACCCCTGCCCCGAAGGGTACCGGCTGCCGAGCCGTTATACATGGACGGCTTTCGAGAATTACGTTTTTCCCGGAGAACCTTATGTGGTCGGAGCGTTCGACAACGGCTATTGGTTCCAGCGCTTCAGGGGAGATACGAAGGGGACGTTTTATCCCGTACCGGTCGGGAACGACGATTTTTGGCTGGATCGTGACGGCGTTGCTGTCATGTTGACCGGGGCGGTATCCGAACCGACATCCGCTACGCCGTATCCGACCGTCTATTTCAAATTCGAGATCAACAGCGGGTGGACGAATTTCGAAGGCGGAAAAGGCAAAGGGCTGGTGCGTTGTGTCAGGGAATAGATATTATTTCCAATTCTGTCTTGTAAAATCCTCTGAAATTTACCGTTCATGTCCCGAATCGCAGATTTTTTAGACCGCCTCATGAGGCGCAAGGTTCCGGCGAGTGTTTTCGTTACGATGAATCCGCAGATGCAGGCCGTGCGTATCGCCGTCCGAGAAAACGGACGTCAGTCTTTCGAAGATTATATACGCGAACAGGTTGCCGCCTGCTCCCGTTCATCGGTCGTTCCCGACCACACGCTGCTGCATCTGACCTTTCCCGACAGCAAAGCGATTCCGTCGCGCCGAAGTACGACGAACGAATATTTTTACGGGAAGCTGGCTCCGGCTTTTATCCGGCAGGATATACACCCCGAGCCGGCCGTTTCGCTCCGGGATGCGGCTTTCGCACTCTCGAAAGGTCTTTCGCCCCTCTCTCCGGCAGGGCGGCGGGAACAGCTGATGCGCGATCCCGAATACCGGAGATTTACGATGCATTGTGCCCGTACGGCGCCCGACGATGCACCGCTCTATCGGGCTGTAACCTCTTCGCAGGGAACTTATCTCTTCAGCGATACGCCCAAGGGCCGGCGGGCCATGTACTGCTATATGCAATACATGACGGATCGTTTCTTCGGAATGCGGACTGATGCAGATACGCTGAAAATCTATGAATTGAAACATTTGCCGCCCCGAATCGCCGCGATGGCGGACAAGTGTATCGACAAATTCGTGAAAAGCGATCTGAAAAGCGAGTATCCGGGACTGGAGAGATCCCGATACAGTTTTACCGAGGAGAAGTGGATTCCGACATCGGTACTTTCGGAAGGCGTATGTTCGGCAGCATATTCCATATCGCCGTGCTACGAGGACTTCGAGAGGTTCGTTGCCGGGAACCGGACACAGGTATCGTCAGGCAATCACGATCTCGCAACGCTGTTGTATATCGCGGAAAACGGGTACGCCGCATCTGTAGCCGACGACGGGTTGCATCGTTTCAGACATCGGGAGTTCTTCTCCGAGGTGGCGTCGAAACTCCGGGATTGCGACCGGGCGCGTATGGGAAACCGGCAATCGACGCACGACTTCGGGTACGGTGCCTTGCAGCAGCAGGCCCGTGAAATCGCAGCGGGTATTCTTCGCACGGAATACAACATTCAGAACGGGAGATTCCTGACGGAATACAAAGAGTCATCGCCGGATGCGAAACAGCATGTTTCCCTGCCCGGAACGGGCACCGTAACCAAAAGGCGGGAAACGGAACGCAGGCTGCGGCATTCCCGTCCTGTCAGCGGCAAACGTGCCGCAATAAAAATATAACGGATATGCGGGAAGACCGGATACGAAGTATTTACCTGACGCTCGACTGAACGCTGCATGCCGTACGTTTCGCTGTCGGAACGAACGGCGAAGAGGGTTTCAGGCATCACATCTCCGAAGAGTTGAAAAAGACGACACCCGGACGGGCGCTCGAAAACCTGTTCTATCTGCAATACGATCTGCCTCCGGAAGCATCCTTCCATGCGACGACGGAAGAAGCGAAGCGGCCCGATGAACTATACATGCGGAAATTATTGCCGGAATTGACTCGTCTGAAGTTACAGCCCCGTCATGTCGTGGCGAATGACGAGGCGTATTATGCGGTGATGAAAGGCGTAATGCTCTTTACACCGGAAGCAGAAAAGCTGATGCTGACGGAGGATTACTTTTCGGTACGACGGCAAATCCGGCTGTGTGCACCGGATTTGAAACGACGAAATGAAACACGACGGCATCCGATGCCGGTGCTTAAATTATACTAAATACTAATTCATAAAACATTCGACTTATGGAAGTAACCATGATGGAAAACGACGCTTATCTGGAACTGAGAAGGCGTCTGTGCGGCCTATCGGTCGCGGTAACGGAATTGTATCGTAAGGTAGCTCCGCCCACACGGGAGAAATGGCTCAGCACGCAGGAAGTATGCGAGGCGCTGCATATCTCGCAGCGGGCTTTGCAGAATTACCGCGATCGGGGAATCATCCCGTATTCCACGATAGGTTCCAAATTCTATTACCGGGAGACCGACGTCGAACGCGTCATCCGCGAAGCTCTGATCCGCAGATAGTATGTCGGACATTATTACGAAGCGATCCGAAGAGTTCAAGGAACTGACGGATTGGATGGTGCAAACCACGCGCGAGATCGAAACGGCCATGAAACATTTGCGGCCGACGATCGGTCAGGAGCATTATCTGACCGGAGATGAGATTTGCAGACGCTTCCATGTGTGCAAACGGACGTTGCAGACCTTGCGGGATACGAAAGCGATTCCCTATACGACGCTCGGCGGGAAAATCCTCTATCCCGAATCCGGTATCTTCGAGGTGCTGAAGAAAAACTACCGCGACTTCCGGCCCTGGAATAAGTAAACGGACGGCGACCAGACTGATCTGGTCGCCGTTCGTTTAGGGTTAAGCCTCTTTGGAAAGCAGCCGGGTCGTAGGCTGTGTGAGTTCATACAGATTGCCGATGCGCTGCGTAAGAAGACGTACGTCTTCCTTCATCTTGTTGGCGGTTAATTTGGCGTAGATTTGAGTCGTCGTAATCTGCTTATGTCCGAGCATTTCCGAAACGGTTTCGATAGGTACTCCTTTCTCCAACGTGACCGTCGTTCCGAATGTATGCCGACCGATGTGCGTCGATAGGTTTTTGGTAATGCCGCATTTTTGGGCAATACGTTTTATCGTTGTACACATACTTTTCCGATCTTTCACGGGAAAGACCCGCGTTTCGTCGATTTTACCCGGATACCCCCTATATCGTTCGATAAGCTCTTGCGCAATGGGCAGCAACATGATGTGATAAGGCGTACCGGTCTTCTGACGGCGATTGTAGATATATTGTTCTCCCGTCGGAGTTGTTACGATATGATCGTAAGTCAGATTCTTCAGATCTATATAAGCCAATCCGGTGAAACAACAGAAAATAAACATATCCCGCACGGCCCGCTGCCGATGATAACGCAATTCTATATCCATAAGCCGTTGTATTTCTTCGTCGGACAGGAACATGCGGGGCTTATAATCCGGTGCACATTTGAACGCCAGAAAGGGATGACGGTCTATCCAGCCTTGCTCAACGGCTACATATAAAACACACTTCAACGTCTGGGTGCGTTTGAAAGCCGTTGTCTTGCCGCAATGTCCGTCTGAGAGCATCCATGCGTAATATCTTTCGATGAACGTGACATCCAACTCCTTCAAAGTCACATCTTCCAGTTTTTTCAGAACCAGATACCGCATCAGGCAACGGCGCTCTTCCATCAGCCTATCGTAAGTACGTTGCGCTCTGTCACGTCCGATTCTCGCTTTTATAGAATCGGCATGGTAGTCGAAAGCTGCGATAAGCGTTTTATATCGGTCGCCGAAACCATGGTAAGCATTCTTGACCTTATTGGCCGTGACATACGCATCACGGTCACTGATCGACTGATAGTGTTTGGCGATTTGAGCTTTGATGTTTTCAAGCATCTGGTGAATTTCGCGCGAAAGCGTATTTCGTTGCGATTTCAGATAATTGGTTTTCTCATCCCATAGTGCCGGGTCGATATTCAACTTGCAACTGAAACCGGCTTGCGTGCCATTGACCGTGATGCGCCCCATGACCGGAACTTTCCCGTCTTTCGAGATTTTATCCTTTTTCAGATAAAACAGAACTTTGAACGTACTTTTCATAACTCAACAATTTTTAATGTGACAAAGGTATCGGTTGTTGAGTTCTCAAGAATTACGTATATTTGCGCAAGAAATTGTAATTCAGTAGCATATATGCTATTGTAAAGCAATTCGACGGGGTTACGATTTGGTAACGAAACTCCCGTCGAATTCTACTTTTAATAGCCTTTGCATCCGAAATCCGTGTAAATAACGGAATTTTAATATATTGATTTTCCGTTATTTACATTTTGTCTATTCCAATTATAAAAAAACACTCATCCTTTCCAGGGAGGTTCCCTTTTTTACGGTGCATTTCTTTTGCCCTGAAATGTTCCTTGTGATGAATATTTTACTAAATTTGCGGTTGGGATTGAGAATTTTATTACGCTAATACACTTGCACTATGCCTCTGGAAAAACTAAATGCGGCACTGATCGGTGCTATACAAAATAGTACCCCGGAATATACCAATGCGGCGGCCATTCTGACGGACAAGCTCAATATCGGCCGCGAGGCGGCTTACCGCCGGCTGCGCGGCGAAGTGCCTTTCACCTTCGGGGAGGCGGGCGTACTTTCGGCGCAGATGAATTTTTCGCTCGACCGCACGGTCGGGGCCTTGGATTTCGGGAATGTGCTTTTCCGGCTGAGTTTCAGTGATTACCATACGGCGCTCGAAGATTACACGGGGGTTATCGACCAGGATACCCTTTTCTACCGTGAGGTTTCCTCCGACGTCGATGCCGAACAGGCCATCGCCGGAAATTCGTTTCCGCGGATGCTTTACATGCGTTATCCGAAACTGACCAATTTCAAACTTTTCAAATGGCTCTACCAGCAGGGGCTCATCGACTGTTCGGGGGCTAAATTCGAGGATATGAAAGTGCCGGAGGTGCTTTTGCAGAGCTACCGCGACCTGGTGCACGAAGCGCAGCTGATGCCTGCCACGACCCTGATATTCGACGGCAGTTGTACCAAACGCTGGGTCAACGCCATCTGCGCATTCCGCAACATGCATCTGATTAGGGACGAAAGCGTCGAAGTGCTGAAAGCCGAGTTGTTGCAAATGCTCGACGACCTGGAAGAGATTTGTGTTTCCGGGCAGTTCCGCAGCGGGCGGCCTGTGTCGGTCTTTATTTCGGATATGGATATCGAAGCGACTTACTGCTACCTTTCGGCACGGCATTACCGGGCGAGCTGCCTCGAGGCGTTCTCGATCAACTCGCTGCGCAGCTCCGATCCGGACATGTTCGAGCACACCAAACGCTGGGTGCTGGCCCTGAGCCGGTTTGCGACGTTGATATCATGCAGCGGGGAATTGCAGCGGATCCATTTCTTCAAGCGGCAGCGAGCTGTCGTGGCAGAATTGGAAAGGGAGGGCTTAGAACCCTCCCCCGAAGTCTTCCAGGAATAAACGGAACCTTGCGTCTAGCTCCTTGGTGTCTATCCTGTGCTTCAAATCCTGACGGATTTTCCACTTGCGTCACTTTTGCGGGTGTAGCCCGCCCCTTGCACAATCCCACTTGAATTCTTCATATCTCCTGTGCAATACAAAAGTAGGGTAAGGCTTCGGGTAAAACAAGACGGAAAACGGGTGTGCGTGCAGATTGATTGTCTGTTTTTGATGCCTGGTTTTGAGTACGGCTCGGATTTTGAAATTAAAATTTCAGGTGTGGGTGATAATGCTGATATCCGACGGAAGCGTGGTTTGTTTGTTTCGCATTGCGAAACAGGCTGTTCGGGGGGGGGAGGAGCGTGGAGGAAGAATGAAAAAAGCGAGGAGACTTCCTCGCTTTTTCAGTTGAGCTACCTGGATTCGAACCAAGAATAACAGGACCAGAATCTGTTGTGTTACCATTACACCATAGCTCAATGACGTTTTGGTGATGCAAAAGTAGAACTTTATTTTTCAATTGCAAAGAAAATTCACAAAAAAAATTAGTACATTTGTTTTAATCATTTTCCGACCGAATGAACTTGTAAATAAAAACAACCTAAAATCAGAGAATTATGGGAATTAAATTCCGCCTTATCGTCATGAACTTCCTCCAGTATGCCATCTGGGGTTCGTGGCTCATCTCGCTGGGCGCCTACCTTGGCGGTGGCCTCGACTTCACAGGGCTGCAAATCGGAAGTTTCTTTGCCACGATGGGCGTTGCGTCGTTGTTCATGCCCGCAGTGATGGGTATCATTGCCGACCGGTGGATCCCGGCGCAGAAGCTGCTCGGCATCTGCCATCTGGTGAGCGGCGGGTTCCTGATTGCCGCGGCTTCGCAAACGGCCTATGGGCCTTTATACAGTTGTATGCTGCTGAGCGTGATGTTCTACATGCCGACCATCGCCCTGTCGAATTCGGTGGCATACAATGCCCTCGACCTGGCCCGGCTCGATACCGTGAAACATTTCCCCCCGATCCGCGTGTGGGGTACGGTAGGCTTCATCGCCGCGATGTGGTTCGTCGACCTGACGCATATCGGCGGCGTGCAGATCAAGCTGACCGAGTGGCAGCTCTATGTCTCGGCGGTGCTGTCGTTCCTGCTCTCCGTCTACTCGTTCTCGCTGCCCGGCTGCCCCGTCGACCGCAATGTCAAGGCCAGGTCGTGGGTCGATACCCTGGGGCTGCGTGCGTTCACGCTCTTCAAGGAGAAGCGCATGGCCATTTTCTTCGTTTTCTCGATGTTGCTCGGCGCCGCGTTGCAGATAACCAACGCCTTCGGGGACTCCTATATACAGAGCTTCGGCTCGATGCCCCAGTATGCCGATTCGGCGATCGTGAAACACTCGGTGATCCTGCTTTCGCTGTCGCAGATGTCCGAGACGTTATGCATCCTGCTGATCCCGTTCTTCCTGCGGCGCTTCGGGATCAAGAAAGTGATGCTCATCTCGATGCTGGCGTGGGTGCTCCGCTTCGGGTTCTTCGGCGTCGGCAACCCGGGCTCGGGTGCCGCGTTCCTCATCCTTTCGATGGTCGTCTACGGGGTGGCATTCGATTTTTTCAATATCTCGGGTTCGCTGTTCGTCGAGAAGGAGACCAGCCGCGAGATCCGCTCTTCGGCACAGGGCGTCTTCATGATTATGACCAACGGCTTCGGTGCGTTCTTCGGTTCGTATGCCGCCGGTGCCGTCGTCGATGCCTGGGGATGGCCCGATTCGTGGTATATCTTCGCCGGCTATGCCCTCGTGGTGGCCGTGGTCTTCGCTGTCGTGTTCAAATACAAGCACAACCCCGAAGAGATGGTCTCGGTGAACCATTAATATAAGTATGGTTCCGGCGGCGCGGGGAAACCTCTCGCCGCCGGAATTTTTTTACCCGGGTGCCGGGCTACGGGCGGAGCATTTTGACGTGCGGGATACCTGCTTCGAAATAGGTGTCCGAGACCGGTGCGAACCCGAGGGTGGCGTAAAATCCGGCCAGGTGCTCTTGTGCCGAGATGCGGATGGGCTGGGGGCCCCATGTCCGGGCAATATAGCGCAGCGCTTCGGACATCAGGCTGCGGCACAGCCCGCGGCGGCGGTATGCAGCATCGACCAGCACGCGGCCGACCGAGGCTTCGGCGTAGGCGATCCCCGCCGGGATGATCCGCAGGAAGGCCACTACGCGGCCGCCGTCCTCCATCCACATGAATACGCTCTGCGGGTCAACGGCGTCGGCATCGGGTTCCGTGATGTGCTGTTCGAGGAAGAAGACGGCCTCGCGTGCCTGCACGATACGGTGGTATTCCCGGGTGGAGAGTTCGCTGAAATGTTTTGTGAGGACAGGGGACATGGCGGTTTGTAATTGATGACAAAGGTACTTAAAATTTCGGAAGATATGGATACGATCCGTGTGGATGGTGTGAGCTGCATCCGTTGCGGCCGATGTGTGAAGGTGTGCCCTTCGCAGATTTTCGTACAGGAGAAGGCGGGCGGCCCCGTGGCGCTCTCGAAACCCGAGAACTGCATCGTCTGCGGGCACTGCGTCGCGGCCTGCCCGACGGGGTCTGTGGCACATGCGGAATTTCCGCCCGCCAAGGTGCATCCGGTCGACTATGCGGCCATGCCCACACCTGCTCAGGTCGAACTGCTGATGGCTGCGCGGCGCTCGAACCGGGCGCTCTCGCAGCGCCCCGTGCCGCAGGAGATGCTCGACCGGATCGTTGCGGCCGCCGACCTCGCTCCGACGGCCACCAATGCCCGGCAGTTGGGCTATACGCTCGTGACCGACCCTGTGCTGCTGCGCCGTATGAGCGAATATACGCTCGGCGTGTTCGGCAAACTCGCGGATCGCCTTTCCCACCCGCTCGTGCGCCCGTGGCTGAGCCGTTTGTTGCCCGACGTCTACCGCTATGTCCCCGTTTTCCGGAAAATGCGCCGCGAATATGCCGGGGGCAACGACCGCATCCTGAGGGGTGCGACGGCCGTGTTGCTGATCCATGCGCCGAAGGAGAGCCGTTTCGGCACCGAAGATGCCAACCTCGCCTACCAGAACGCTTCGCTGATGGCCGAGGTGCTCGGGGTGAGCCAGATATATATGGGCTTCGTGCTGACCGCCGTGCGGCAGGACAGGAAAAAGGGGCTCTGCAGGATGCTGGGGCTCGGCGGCCGCCGTATCTGTGCCGTCATGGCGCTCGGGATGCCGCAGTTCCGCTACCCGAATTATATCGACCGCACGCCTTCCCCTTTGGAACGGAGATAGGCTTGCGGGGCTTCCCGGAGCTGTGCCCGGGATATTTCAGTTGCTTTTTTCGAGTTTTTTTGCGGTTCGCGTCATCTGTCCGCTCCACCCGGTTGTCGCCGGGATACAAGGAGAAGTGGCCTCTGCTGTGCAGGGGCCGCTTCTCCTTTGCGGCTCGGTGTCAGTTGCCCGAAAGGCCCCACTCCCCCGGGGAGTAGCTGCTTTTCGGAGCGTTCGGCACGTTGACGAAGAATTCGAACCCGCATTTGGCTTCGATCTCCGTCACGGGTACCGCACAACCGTCCGGTGTCTGGGTCTTGTCTGTGGTTTGTTCATACCAGAATCCGATGCATTGCAGTTCGTCGGCCGCAAGGGTGGTTACGGATTGTCCCGTGGTGCCCTGCTTGGTGCGCAGCAATACCTTGTAATAATGCGTCGGTACGGGGCATGGGTTACCGCCGTTGTCGGTCGTCGTACCCTCTGTCCCATCGAAATAACATCCCGTTACCACATAGAGCGTATCGTCGCACATCCATCCGCGGACTCTGGTTTCCAGGGTGCCCCATGCACCGCTGTTGAATGTAGCGAGCTGGGGCGTCATATTCGAATAGTAGGAAATCTGCTTGTTCGCCAGGTTGCTCACTTTCCGGTCGGCGTTGGGGACTTGGTGTCCCTTGTTGTAAGGTGCTCCCACGCCGCCCACCATCTGCTCGGTCTTTCCCAGCGACAGGTCGGCCGAGTAGGCCCTTTCTTTCGAAGCGTTCGGGGCCGTGTAATAGGCGTGCAGCGGATATGCCGCCCACAGGGCCGCCTTTTTCGCCTTGTCATAACCCATTGCGAAATTGCGCGGGTAGGAACCGTTACCCGTCGCCGCCACGTCGGTGATGTAGTGGCATATCTCGGTCACCGAAGTGTTCGCTGCGGGCAGTTCCGCCCACGATTTTCCCAATGCCGCTGTTCCTGTTCCCGGGGTAGGGTCTGGGGAAGGATCGCCTCCTTCCCCGCCCGGAGTTCAATTCGCCGGTTGCCAGGTTATGTCGCCTATCGTCGTTCTGTTCTGATTATTTTGTTTTATGGTAATAGTGGCGTCATAACCTTGACAGTCGATTGTCGGTATTTCGAATGCGCTTTTACTGTTTCCCGGAATAGTGATACTTGCTACCGTGGCACCATTGGCTGTTATGGTGACTGTTGCCGAACCCTTGCTTGAGGTCAACGCATTGAATTTAAGGGCTGTAATGCCTCCTGGGATCGTTACGGACATTGAGCCGTTTTTACCGATGGCTGCATATTTGTCGTTTATTACCACGACTCCGGCATTGGCAAGCGCCGTTTTGTCTGTGTTGGCCTGATTAGGATTACCACAGCCACTATAACTCCATTGCGGGGTTCCAGTGGTTACTCCGTTGAATGTGCCGCTGGAACCATAACTGGTAGTGCTGGGCACGGTGTAATTTTCGAAAGTCTCGGTTTCCCACATTACAGCCCCCGGTTTTGTCTGGGTGACGCTTATGGTTTGCGCTTCGGCGCCTTCGTACGACAATGTGATGGTGCCGGAACGTTCCTCGCCCTGATTTGCGTCTATTGTGAAAGAAACGCCGTCGACGTTGTAAACGAATGAATTGAGCCAGGAAACGTCTGACGATGCGACGACCGACACCCCGTTTGTGGGATTTTCAACCGTGTAGTTGATGGTTTTGATAGTGCTTTCCGCAGGAACGGACAAGGTCGTTTCCGATGTGATTTTCAGTACCGGCGGCAGGGTGACGTCATGTCCGGAAACGATCTGTATGCTTTCGATAATTATTCTTTCGTTTGTGGCGGAGGGCTCGATCCTGATTTTCGTTTTCGAATTTTGCGCGTCGAATTTCAGCAGGTAGGATTTGAACTCCTCGGTCAGGTCTGCGGTCGTGATTGCCGCGGATTCTCCGGCGGTTACTTTGATCCCGGAAGTATCTTTCGGCCAGACTTTGGCCGAAATCAGTACCGAGAACGGTGCGGAGAGATCCAGTTCGCTGGTGACGATATACCCGGAGTTGTCGCTCGAACTCATGCGTAGGCCATGCGGGGAGTTATATTGATAAACATAGGAGTTCGCCGCGGAATACAGGTCGTTTCCGTTTTTGTCTTTGCGGGACAGGATATTTGCTGCGGATCCGTTCCCTGTCAGGTCACTGAAATCGTCGGTAAACGGCAGGCTCAGACCGGTTGCCGCGGCTGTGATGTGTTCGTCTGAAAGATTGACATTCAAAGTGGTGATCTTTCCTGTTTCCAGATTGATTTCATTGGATAGGACAATCTCTTTTTTGATGACAAACCCTTCTGTCGCTGCTTCGATGACCAGTTTCGATCCCGCAGCCAACAATCGCGGATACACGCTTAAATAGGTGCCGCTGACACCGTTGATAACGTATTCCGTATTTGTCGTATAGGTCGCCGTTACGGTGTTGGAGCCGTTATAATAGGGTGCATACATCGTGTAGTTCAAGAGGTCTACAACAACCCGGCCTGCCAGTGTGTTGTCGCCATCGGTCGTAATGGACAATGACGATACGTGCTGGTCGGCCAGTTTTGCGCCTGTGGATTGGTCTTTGAGTACGACTTTGACGATGGCGCTCAATCGTCTGAATTCCAGATTGGCGACTTGCTGTCCCTCGGAATCGAGTGTAAGCGGTTTGCTGACCAGGATGTCGGCTTTGCCGTCGAACGAACTGGCTGTCGGGGTTTGGTTTGCCGGGAGATCGACTTTTGCACCCGTATTATCTCCTACTTTGTCGATTCCGTTGGCCGTGAATGGATAATAAGCGTAAATCCTTGATGAAATGTTCGCGTTCCCGGAAAAAGTCGTTGTTGCGGCGCGCTCCGTCGCATCGTTCGTGAAGGGGTAGTTGGACTTCGTTCCGTCGGTACTGATGCCTATCTGATCGCCGACAGACCAATAAGGAGTCAATCCGTCGATCTCGGTGCGGACTTCCGGTTTGAACTCAGGGTTTCCGGCCGTAAAAGTCATCTTGACGAGTTTGCCGGAAGAGGTGTCGATGCTGCTGTCTTCCTTTTGGCAGGCTGTGGCTGTTACAGCGGTGAGAGCTGCAAACAGTGTGATTTTAGAGAGACTTTTCATAGGGCTGCGGTATTAGAGTTCGTGTTCGCTTCCCGATCCGATACCTCCTGCACCGCCGCCGCTGCCCCAATCGTCATAGACGTCGGGTGGGGTGGGCGATGTTGCAAACCCTTTTTCAGTCTCGATGTCGATCGTCTCAATTACGGGCGGAAGATAGGTCGAATTTCCCCCCCCCCTTGCTGGTGGACAGATTGTAATTCATAAGGCTAAATTTTTTTGGTTGAAACACTTTCGTATCAAATATAGCAAAAAAATAGTCTATTCCCGTTAAAAAATTGTGAAATTCCGGTTCCCGGTCAAAATATATACACAAACGTCTGTTTTCCTGCCGGGTTTTGTCTGTTTGGCGTATTATTGCCGGTGCCGACGGCGGGAAACGGCGTCCGTGCCGCATTGTGCAGCGGCAATGCGGATCGTCCGGGATGGAAGAGGGCGGGGGATAAGCCGGGGTGGGGATTTAGTACATATTGTCGTACATCGACTGGCTCTTGTCGTATTTGAGGTCTGAGAGTGATGCCGCCTTTACGCCGATGTTGAAGCTCCAGCTGCGGTGGAACCCGAAAGGTATCCACGAAAACGACATCTGCCAGCAGTGCAGGTCGCGCGAGATGGAGATCGACGAGGTGGTGAGTTTGTTCGCCTTGATGTCGTAACCGCCCTGGAAGGTGATGCCGGTCTTGGGCGTTATGGTAAGGCTGCCGTTGAAGCTGACGGTCTGCGTGACGTTCTTCTTGTAGCCTTTGGGCGGGTAGTTGCCTGTCGATATGTTGTAGTTGATGGCATAGTTGAACCCGAAGTTCCACGGCAGCGAGAAATCGTAGTACATCTGCGACATGTATTGCCGCCGCAGTACAGGATCCATGTTGCCGTAGGGGTCGTAGTAGGGGTTCATGTATTCGGGCGGGATGCTCGTAATGTCGTTGATGGCCGATTGCGAGCGGTCGTCGCGCGATTTGAACGTATAACCGAACGACCAGCCCGTCGAGACGATACGCCCCGGGAAGAAGAGCTTGTTGTAGCGCTTGCCGTCGGGTGTCAGCCGGTAGGGGTCGAGCGTCATCGAGAGGTTGATGCCGAAATTCTGGAAGAGCGTCGTACGGAACGAGATCGGGATGGTCGAGAGCCTCATCGAGTCGGCCAGGAAATTGTACGACCCGCTGATGCGCAGCTCGTCGATCAGCTTGATCTTCTTCACGCCCGAGGTGTCGCGTTTCGACAGCACCTTCATTTCGAGGTTCTGCGACAACGAGAAGTTCATCGACATCGACCGTCCGGAACTGGGTACGCCGTATGCGTTGACCGAATAGGGCGAATAGGTGGTGAAGCGTCCCGTCGAGTCGGTCTGCCGGGTTTGGTAGTAGCCGTATTTCGGGTCGCCGAAGTCCGGCGTGTAGGAGAATCCGATCGAGGGGGTGAGCGTGTGGCGGATGGCCTGTATCTTGCGGTCTTTGCGCTTTTTGGTGAAGTCGTACATGCCGTATACGGTCGTTGATGCCGAGACGTTGAAGTTGTAGTTGTAGAGGCGGTAAAACCCGTATTGCGTCGGCAGCGTGTCGACCTTGTTCGTGACGGGGTTCCAGTCGAATTCGACTTTTTTGAAGTACCACTTTTCGTTGTATGTCGCCGACGGCGAGATGTTGATGTAGTTGAACAGGTTGAACGACGCCGAGACGGGAATGTTATGCTCGATGCCGTTCTTCATGTTGTCGAACGTCTCCTTCGAGAAGATCTTGTCCTCGGTCGTGGTCACCGAGTTGGTCATCTTGCCCGTATACTGCATCGAGATCTTTTCGTACCACCGCTCCTTGCCCATGCGTTCCTTGCGTTTGAAGGGGTAGAAACGCGAGACGTTGAAGACCACGGTCGGCAGCGTTACCGAGAGGCTCTTGTTCTGCGAGTTCTGCGAGATGGACATGTTCGCCGAGAGCGAGAAGGGTGTGCCCGCCCAGTTCTTCGAGTAGGCGATCGACGAGTTGGTCTGCGTCGAGAGGATGTCGTTGAGGTTGGTCGCCGAATATTTGCTGTAACCGCTCGTGGCGAAGTTCACCGATGCCGAGAAGGTCGACCCGGGGTTGGCCTTGGGATCCTGGGAGTGCGTCCACTGGATGCGGAAGTTGCTCTGCTTGATATAGTCCGGTTCGCCTTTTTCGCCCGTCTTGATGTTCGAGTACTGCATGTTGAAACTGCCGCTGTACTTGTAACGTTTGATGTAGCGTGATGCGGCCGATGCCTCCCACGAACCGAGCGTGTAGAACCCGCCGCGCACGGCCACGTCGGCGTAGTCGCCCAGCGTGAAATAGTAACCCATGTCGCGCAGGAAGAACCCCTTGGTGTATTCCTCGCCATAGGTGGGCATCAGCAGACCCGATTTTGGCCCCATGTTGATCGGGAAGAAACCCTCGGGGATGCCGAGGAAGTAGATCGGCACGTCCTCCATGACGAGGTAAGCCGGCCCCGTGACGACTTTCTTGCCGGGGATGACCTTGGCTTTGGTCATCGCCAGGTAGAAGTGTGGGTGGTCGGTCTCGTCGCAGGTCGTGTATTTGCCGTTTTCGATGTTGACTGTGTTGTCGGGCATCTTCTTCACGCTCCCGCCGACCAGCCAGCCGTCGCCCTGCTGCGTTGCCACGCCCTTGATCTTGGCCTTTTTCGAGGTGAGGTTGTAGGTGATCGTATCCATCGTGTACGAAGCGTCGCCCTCGGAGAATTCGGGCTTGGTGACGATCGGTTTGCCTTCGAGCGAATCGGGCTTGCCGTATGCATAGACCATCTTGTTGTCCATGTTGATCTGCATGTAGTCGGCCTTGAGGTTGCTGTTCTGATAGGTGATGTCGCCTTCGTTGTAGATATAGACCATCTTGTTGCGCACGTCGTAGACCAGCGAATCCTTGTTCTTGCCCGAGATCGGGTCGTCGAGGAACGCCCCCGGTTTCTGGGGCTTTTTCTCTTTCACCGTGTCGCGGGCGATGGTGTCCGCTCCGCGGCCTTCGAGCGAGTCGCCTTTCTGCGTGATGAGCGAATCGAGCTGTGCGCCGAAGAGCGAATCGCGCTGCTCCTGCGGCAGGGCTTCGAATGCGGCGCGGCGACGTGCCTGTTCCCGGGCAGCGCGTGCCTGCTCGCGGCGGTCGCGGCGGCTTTGGGTCGCAACTTCCGGCACTTCGGCCGCGGCTTCGGAATGGATCCGGAGGGAATCGGACAGGCGTTGGCGGAGGCTGTCTTCGGCTGCCGAGGCAAGCATTCCCCGGGGTACGGACGAGCCGAACACCAACTGGGCGAAGAGGAGGAGTGCCGCCGCCGAAAACAGATATTTTACCCTGATTCTATCCAAAATCCCAATAATTTTTCGTACCTTTGCCGACATGTCGGCAAAAACGCCTGGATCGGGGCCTCGATGCACTCCCGCCGGGTTTTTTAGGCGCGACAAAGATAGGTAAAAAATTACAGAAAGCTCACATTTGACTCCATTAAATATGCGCACACGACTGTTCCTGTTATTCGCGTTTGCGGCCGTTACCGTTCTAATGAACGGTGCCACGGCCGGGAATATTGCGCACGGGGTCGAAGTTGTGGTCATCGATGCCGGACACGGCGGGAAATTCCCCGGGGCGCACTACGGCAATGTCTACGAGAAAGACCTCACGCTGAAGGTGGCGCTCAAACTCGGGAAGCTCATCGAGGAGGGGATGCCGGGCGTGAAGGTGGTCTATACCCGCAAGACGGACAAGGCGCTGGGCACCGATCTGGCAACCGACCTCCAGGCGCGTGCCGACATCGCCAACAAGGCCGGCGGCGACCTCTTCGTTTCGATCCACGTCAATGCTGCGAAATCCTCGGCGGCACGGGGTGTCGAGACGCTCATCATGGGCGAAAGCCCCAAGGAGCAGCGTTACAATGAGAACGCCCTGTTCGAGAACAACCGCGAAGACCTGATCGACATGTCGGACGAGCGGACGGCGGCCATCGTGCGGGCCTATATCCAGAACCTGCAATTCACCTACGGCGAGTACAGCATGGCGCTGGCGCGCTGTATTCAGAATAATTACCTGAAGGCTGGGCGCCATTCGCGGGGCATCAAGCCCCAGCTGCTGCGCGTGCTCTATGCCACCGACATGCCGGGCGTGCTGACCGAGATCGGTTTCATGTCCAACGCCCAGGAGATGGCCTATATGAAATCGGAAAAGGGGCAGGACGAGATCGCCCGCTCGATTTACGAAGGCGTGAGGGATTATTCGGCCTATGTGCTCGAAACGCGCCGCGCCGAAGAGGAGGCCGCAGCAGCCCCGAAGCCCGGTAAAGAGCCCGAAACGCAGGTCGTCATCGGGAAGGAGCCCGTGCGCCCTGCGGAGCAGGACAAGGCATCCGATGCGCCTGCCGCGAAGACCGTCACCCCGGAAAAAGGGGAGCCGGAGAAGGCTGCGGGCAAGTCCGGGGCGCAGAAACCGGAACCGCGGAAACCGGCCAAGGCCGGGGATGCCCCCAAACAAGCCGCCCGGCCGCTGCGTTATACCGTGCAGGTGCTGGCCAGCGCGCAGACCGTGCCGACCTCGTCCGCACGTTTCAAAGCCTACCGCAACAAGGTGAAACAGTATACCGCCGAGGGGCGGTTCCGCTATAAATATTGCGTCGGCGAGTACGATACCCGTGCCGCCGCCCAGAAACGGCTGGCCGAAGTGCGCAAGGTTTTCCCCGACGCCTTCGTCGTGTGCTGCCGGGGTACGCAAATTGTGAAATAAAAACAAGCGAAATATGAAAAGGGAAGTTAAGATCGGAATATTCGCCGTGGCGATGATCGGCGTTGCCTGGGCCGGAATTCGGTTTCTGAAAGGTTTCGACATTTTCAGCCGGAACGTCGAGTATTATGCCGCCTACGACCAGATCAACGGCGTGCAGAACGCGTCGCCGATCATGATGAAGGGCGTGAAGATCGGCTCCGTGACACGGCTTTCGTTCGACCCCGCGCGCAGCGACAAGGTCGTGTTGCAGTTCACCATCAAGCGCCAGTACCGCATCCCGACCGATTCCGAGGCCAAGATCTTCAGCAACGGGCTGATGGGTGCCAAGGCGATCGAAATCACCTACGGCACGGCCGACACCTACCTCCAGAAGGGCGATACGCTGCGTTCGAGCCGCGACCGCGATCTGATGGACATGGCCGGCTCCGAGCTGGATTTCTTCAAGCAGAAGGTTTCGCAGCTCACCACCGACCTTTCGCGCACGCTCGAAAACCTGAACGGCCTGATGGAAACCAATGCGGACAACATCGCCGGGACGCTCGGCAACCTGAACTCCGTGACGGGCGACATGGCCGAGATACTCTCTGCGGAGAAAAACAGCCTGAAGAGCGCGCTGGACAACCTTTCGAAATTCTCCGACATGCTCGGCGAGAATGCTGGGCGCGTGGACAGCATCATCGGCGACGTGGATCGTTTCACCTCGCAGCTCACCGAGGAACAGTTTGCCCGCAAGCTTTCGCAGGCCGTGGAGCACCTCGACGGTCTCGTGGCGCGTATCGCGCAGGGCGAAGGCACGGTCGGCAAGCTCATCAGCGCCCCCGAACTGTACGATTCGCTCGAAAAGGCCAGCGACAACCTCGCGGCGCTGCTGGCCGATGTCAAACAATACCCCGGCCGTTACGTCCACCTCTCGCTCTTCGGGCGCAACCCCGAAAAGATGAAGGAGCGTGCCGACAGGAAGGCCGCCAAGGTTGCTGCCAAGGCTGAGCGCGATTCGCTCAGGCGGCTGCAGTAGCCCATCAACCCGACATAAAGATGATTTATCCTGCAAACTTCGAGCAGAAGATCGGCTTCGACCGGCTTCGGGAACAGGTTGCAGCACTTTGTACCATGCGTGCCGCCCGCGGGAAGCTCGCCGAAGAGACTTTCTCGGCCTCGGCGCGCGAGATCGGACGGAGGCTGGAACTTGCCGACCAGATGCGCCTGCTGCTCGACATGGAGCACGATTTTCCCGGCGGGGAATATCCCGACGTCGACCACGTCGTTGCCAAACTGCGTGTCGAGGGGACGTTCCTCGACGTGGGGGAGGTGGTGACGCTGCACCGGGCGCTGAGCCTCGTCGGCAGCGTCGTTGCGTTCATCCTCGCCCGCGAAGGGCAATATCCGGCGTTGTATGCCCGCAGCCGCGGCGTCGAGGCATTCCCCGGGATCGTGCAGCGGATCGACGCCATCGTCGATCGTTTCGGCAATATCCGGGACAATGCTTCGCCGGCCCTGCTGGAGATCCGGCGTGCCATCCGCGAACGCGAAGGGCAGGCCGCCAAGCGGTTGCAGGCGGTGCTCGCCGCCGCCAAAGGGGCTGGTATCGTCGATGCCGACGCCCAGATCTCGATCCGCGAAGGGAAGGCCGTGATCCCGGTCGCCGCGGCCAACAAACGCAAGTTGCAGGGCTTCATCCACGACGAATCGGCTACGGGCCGTACGTTCTACGTCGAACCGGTCGAGGTCGTGGAGATCAACAACGAACTGCGCGAACTGGAATATGCCGAGCGGCGCGAGATCGTCCGCATCCTCTCGGAGTTCACTGATTCGGTGCGTCCCGATGCCGGGCTGATCGCCGCGTCGGGCGACTACCTGGCCGAGATCGACATGCTGCGTGCCAAGGGACGCTGGGCATCGCAGAACGGCTGCGTGAAACCGATCATCTCGGACGATGACCGGCTGGTGCTGAAGAATGCCCGCCACCCGCTCCTGCAGCAAACCCTGCGGGCGCAGGGGCGCGAGGTCGTGCCGCTCGACATGCAGCTCGACCGCCGCAAGCATATCCTTGTCATTTCGGGACCCAATGCGGGCGGCAAGTCGGTCTGCCTCAAGACCACCGGTCTCGTGCAGTACATGTTCCAGTGCGGGTTCCCCGTCCCGGCGTCGGAGGTGTCGGAACTGCCCGTGTTCCGTTCGATCTTCATCGACATCGGCGACGAGCAGTCGATCGACGACGACCTGTCGACCTACTCGTCGCACCTGCTCAACATGAAGAACATGCTCGCGGGGGCTTCGTCGTCGACGCTGGTGCTGATCGACGAGTTCGGGTCGGGTACCGAGCCGGTCATCGGCGGCGCCATTGCCGAGGCCATCCTCGAACGCCTGCTGGCCAAAGGGTGCTACGGCGTCATCACGACCCACTATGCCAATATCAAATACTATGCGTCGAATACCGAGGGCATCGCCAACGGTGCCATGATGTTCGACGTGCAGAATATCCGCCCGCTGTTCCGCCTCGAAACGGGCAAGCCGGGCAGTTCGTTCGCCGTGGAGATCGCCCGCAAGATCGGGCTCCCGGAGGATATTATCCGCGCGGCGGGCGAGAAGGCCGGCAGCGACCATATCAACATCGAGAAGCAGCTGCGCGAGATCGCCCGCGACAAGCATTACTGGGAACAGAAGCGCGACCGCATCCGCCAGACCGACCGTAAGGTCGAGGAGCTGGAGCAGACCTATGCCGGGCAGCTGTCGAAGATCAGGGCCGAGCGGCAGGAGATACTCAAAAAGGCCAAGCTGGAGGCGCAGCAGTTGATCGCCGATGCCAACCGGCAGATCGAGAATACGATCAGGACGATCCGCGAGGCGCAGGCCGAAAAGGAACTGACGCGCCTTGCGCGCCGCGAACTGGACGATTTCCGCGACGCGGTGGCGAAGGCCGACACGGCGGACAAGGACGCCGAGGTCGCCCGCGAGATCGAACGTATCGAGCGCCGCCGTCAGCGGCGTGAAGAACGCAAGGCGCAGCGGGGCGAGGCGCAGGCGGCGGGGGCTGCCCCTGCCGAGGCTCCGAAACCGCGCGAGGTGGAGGCCGGGTCGAAAGTCCGCATGGCCGGACAGGATATGGTCGGCGTGGTGCAGTCGGTCAAGGGGCGCAAGGCGCAGGTCGCCTTCGGCCAGATACTGACTACGGTCGACCGGAAGATGCTGACCGTAGTCTCGAACAGCGAGTTCCGCGAGGCGACACGCCCGCAGACGGCGCGGACGGTGGTGTCGGCCGACATTTCGGCCCGCAAGCTCAGCTTCAAAGACCATATCGACGTGCGGGGCATGCGTGCCGCCGAGGCGCTGGACGCCGTGCAGGATTTCATCGACGACGCCCTGATGGTGGGCGTGGGGTCGGTGTCGATCCTCCACGGCAAGGGCACGGGGGCTCTCAAGGAGGAGATACGCCGCTACCTGCGCACGGTGCCTGAGGTCGAAAGCGCCCGCGACGAGCATGCCGACCGGGGCGGGGCGGGAATTACGATCGTGACATTTGACCTTTCGTGAGGACGACTGCCTCCGGCGCTTCCGCTCGCGGCAGCCGCATATTCCGCGTATGTTCCTGCCCCGCCAGCTTCGTGAAGCCCCGAATGCCATCTGCCCCGGCGAAAAAAGGATAAGATACAGGATGAACTACAAACTCTCGGAAATAGCCGCCGTTGTCGGCGGGAAATTTACAGGCTGCGATGCCGAAGTGCGGTCGGTTGTCACCGACAGCCGTTCGCTGTCGTGCGAACTGGGCTGCTGCCCGATGTTCGTGGCCATGCGCGGTGCCAACCACGACTCGCACGGATTCGTCGCCCAGATGTCGGCGCGTGGTGTGCGTGCGTTCCTCGTCGAACGGGATGTCGAGTGCCCCGCCGATTGCGGCTTCGTGCGTGTGGACAACGCCATCGATGCCCTGCAACGCCTTGCGGCGCACTACCGTGCGCAATTCAGGGGTACGGTCGTCGGCATCACCGGTTCGAACGGCAAGACCGTCATCAAGGAGTGGATCGCCGAAGAACTGCCCGCGGGGATGAAATATTACCGCTCTCCGAAAAGCTACAATTCGCAGCTGGGCGTGCCCCTCTCGGTGCTGATGCTCGAAGGCGACGAGGAGTTAGCCATCTTCGAGGCGGGCATTTCGAAGCCCGGAGAGATGGAGCGGCTGGAGCGCATCATCCGTCCCGACGTGGTTGTTTTTACCTCGATCGGCGACGCGCACCAGGAGAATTTCCTCAATCTCGAGCAGAAGTGCGACGAGAAGATGGTGCTGGCCCGCAATGCTTCGAAAATCGTCTACCACAGCTATTATGAACCGCTGGGGGGCATGGTCGCGGCGCGTTTCGCCGACCGCAAACCCTTCGATGCCGCGGCATTCCCCGAGGTGCCCGAATCGGTCATCGGCAACGCCGCGTCGCGCCGCAATGCCCAGATCGTCGAGGCGTTCTGCGCCGCGATGCACTATCCCGCGCCGTCGTTCGCTTCGGCGCCTACGTTGCCCATGCGCCTCGAGGTGAAGGAGGGCATCAACGATTCGATCCTGATCAACGACGCCTATAACCTCGACCTCAATTCGCTGGCGCTGGCACTCGATTACCTGCACGGCGTGGCGCTGAACCGCCGCCGTACGCTCGTCCTGTCGGATATCTCGCAGAGCGGGCTTTCCGACGACGAACTCTACGGCCGTGTCGCGGGGATGGTCGCACGTGCCGGCGTCGACTTCCTGATCGGCATCGGCCCGCGCCTGAAACGCCATGCCGGTCTGTTCGGCTGCGACAAGGAGTTTTACGCCTCGACCGACGAGTGCATCGCGCGCATCGACCGCAGGGCGGTGGCCGGGCGTGCCATCCTGCTGAAAGGCGCCCGCGATTTCCGTTTCGAGAAATTGGCGCACGCCCTCGCGCGCCGCAGCCATACGACAGTGCTGGAGGTCGACCTCGACGCTATGACGCACAACCTTAATTTCTTCCGTTCGAAGCTCAGCTTCGGTACGAAGCTCGTGGCGATGGTCAAGGCCGGTTCGTACGGTGCCGGCGATTTCGAAGTCGCGCAGCTCTTGCAGCACCAGGGCGTCGATTACCTGGCCGTGGCGTTCGCCGACGAGGGGGTACTGTTGCGGGAGCGGGGCATTTCGATGCCCGTCGTGGTGCTCAACGCCGATGCCGACAGTTTCGATCAGATGATCGCCAACCGCCTCGAACCCGAGATATACAGCCTCCATTCGCTCGGCGCCTTCGCCGGGGCCGTGGTGCATGCGGGCGAGAGCCGTTACCCGATCCATATCAAGCTCGACACGGGTATGCACAGGCTGGGATTCACGGACGACGAAGTCGGGGCGCTGTGCAGGGCGCTGGCGGAAACCCCGCAGGTCAAGGTCGCCTCGGTCTTCTCGCACCTCAACTGTGCCGACATGCCCGAAGAGGATGCCTATACCCGGGCGCAGATCGCCCTGTTCGACCGCATGAGCGCCCGCGTCGCCGCCTCGCTGCCCTATCCGGTCATCCGCCATACGGCCAATTCGGCCGCCATCGAACGCTTCCCCGAGGCGCAGTTCGACATGTGCCGCCTCGGGCTGGGGCTTTACGGCTTCGGCTACCGGCATAACGGGATGCTGCGTCCCGTCTCGACCCTCCGCACGCGTATCGTGCAGGTCAAGCACCTGTCTGCGGGCGAGGCCGTAGGGTATGGACGGGCCGGGAAACTCACGCGCGAAACTACGACGGCGACGATCCCCATCGGATATGCCGACGGGCTCGACCGCCACCTGGGCTGCGGCCGCTGGTCGGTGCTGGTGGCCGGGAGTCCCGCCCCCATCGTCGGACGCATCTGCATGGACAGCTGCATGGTCGACATTACGGGGATTCCCGGCGTGAAGGAAGGCGACGAAGTCGTGGTCTTCTCGCCCGAGCCGGGCAACGACCTGGAAACGATGGCCCGCGTGCTCGATACAATTCCCTATGAGATCATGACCTCGGTTTCGGGGCGCGTAAAACGGATTTACCTCAAAGAATAAAGTTATGAAATGCTATGATTGCGGCGGTGAAATCGCTTCCGGAACCGGAACGTGTCCCTCCTGCGGTTGCCCCGCCGGGCGCGATGAGGCCGCCGAGTGCCTCGGGGCGCGGCTGCTGACGGCACAGCTCGAATCCGAATCGGCCCTCAACCAGTTGGGCAAGGCCCGCAGCGCCATGTTCGCCGCGGCGTTGCTGGCGCTCGCCAGCGGCGTGGTTGAACTGGTCAACGCCCAGGGAAACGGGGAGAGGCTGGTGGTCGGAATCGTGATGCTCGTGCTGGCGGGCGGCTATGTGGCTATCGGCTGCAATGTCCGCAAATCCCCGCTGATGCTTTCGGTTGCGGGGCTGGTCGTGAGCGCATTTTTCCTGAGCGGTGTTTTCGGGGTGGTGATCGCCGGTGTCATGGCGCTGAGCGTCTGGTTTGCTGTGCTGTATACGAAAGCCGTTGCCCGGGAGCGGGAACTCCGGGCCAAACTCGAAAAACTGAAATAAGATGTACGGAACGCTCTATCTGATCCCGTGTCCGATTTCGGACGAGACGGCACCGTGGGACGTGCTGCCCGCGGCGAACCGTGCCGTGATGGATTCGCTCGACTACTTCATCGTCGAGAACACCCGTTCGGCGCGGCGCTTCCTGTCGAAGGCCGGCATCGCGCGGCCGATCGACACGCTGGAGTTCCGCGAGCTGAACGAACATACCGTCGCCGGGCGTGAGGTCGAAGAGCTGGTGAAACCGCTCGTTGAGGGCCGCTCGGCGGGGGTTGTCTCGGAAGCGGGCGTGCCGGGCGTCGCCGATCCCGGGGCACTGGTCGTCGAGGCGTGCCACCGCCACGGTATCCGCGTGGTGCCGCTCGTCGGGCCGTCGTCCGTCATCCTGGCCGTCATGGCCTCGGGGCTCAACGGGCAGTCGTTCGCCTTCAACGGCTACCTGCCCGTCAAGCCGCCCGAACGGGTGCAGGCGATCCGCCGCTTCGAACGCCGTGCGCAGTCCGAACGCCAGTCGCAGCTCTTCATCGAGGCGCCTTACCGCAATGTGAAGCTGATGGAACAGCTCCTGCAAACCCTTGCCCCCGAGACGCGCCTGACGCTGGCGATGGACATTACCGCTCCCGGCGAATATATCCGTACGCTCCCCGTGCGCGAGTGGCGGTCGGTGCGGCTGCCGGAAATGAACAGGCGCCCGGCGATTTTTATCATCGGGTAGGCATGGCCCGGCGGTTGGTATACAATTTGTTCGAATATAAGACGGAAAATCTGAAAAACACGAGATATGAAAAAGGAAAAAACTTATAATGAGGCTGTTGACGGTGACGAAGGATTCGTTCCCGGTGAAGGTTACCCTTCGTGCGACGGCGAACCCTGTGCCAATGTGTCAGACGACTCGCAGGACGGGACTGACACAATGGCAGACGTTGCCGAAGGCGGCGACAAGGCCGGAGCGGGATCGGATCTGACGGCGGCGCTGGCCGAGTGGCAGGATAAATTCATCCGCCTGCAGGCCGAATTCGATAATTACCGCAAGCGTACGCTCAAGGAGAAGATGGACTTGGTGCAGACCGGGGGCCGTGACGTGCTGCTGGCGATGCTCCCCGTGCGCGACGACGTGCAGCGTGCCGTCGATGCCATGCAGAAGAGCGACGACATCGAGGCGCTGCGTGCCGGCGTGACGCTTATTTCACAGAAATTTACCGATACGCTCCGCCAGAAAGGGGTCACCGAGATCGACGTCAAGGGCAGGGAGTTCGACGCCGACCTCTGCGAGGCGGTGGCTAAATTCGCTGCCGGAGAGGAGATGCAGGGCAAGGTCGTCGACATTGTCCAGACGGGTTATATGCTGGGCGACAAGGTGCTGCGTTTCGCAAAAGTTGTTGTAGGAGAATAATGCCATGGCAGAAAAGAGGGATTACTACGAAGTGCTGGGCGTCCAGAAAAACGCTAACGCTGACGAAATAAAGAAGGCTTACCGCAAGGCGGCCATCCAATACCACCCCGATAAAAACCCGGGTGACAAGGAGGCCGAAGAGAAATTCAAGGAGGCGGCCGAGGCATACGACGTACTGTCGAACCCCGACAAACGTGCCCGTTACGATCAGTTCGGCCATGCCGGAATGAGCGGTGCCGCGGGTGGCGGGGCAGGCGGCTTCGGCGGGTTCAGCGGCGGCGGTTTCTCGATGGAGGATATCTTCTCGCAGTTCGGCGATATTTTCGGCGGACATTTCGGCGGCGGGTTCCGCTCGTCGTCGTCATCGGGCGGCGGGCGGCGCGTGAACCGGGGATCGGATATCCGCATCAAGGTCAGGCTGACCCTCGCAGAGATCGCCAACGGCGTCACCAAGAAACTCAAGATAAACAAGACCGTCGCCTGCGATAAGTGCGGCGGTACGGGGGCCAAGGACAGCAACTCCTACTCGACCTGTTCGACCTGCAACGGTACGGGTTATGTGACGCGTGTGGAGAACACCTTCTTCGGCCGTATGCAGACGCAGGGCGTCTGCCCCACGTGCGGCGGTACGGGCAAAGTCATCACCGCACCCTGCGACAAGTGCAAGGGCGAGGGAACCCTCCGCGGCCAGGAGGTCGTGGAGATCCGAATCCCGGCCGGCGTGGGCGAGGGGATGGTGCTCACCGTCACGGGCAAGGGTAATGCCGCCCGTCACGGAGGCGTCAACGGCGACCTGCAGGTCATGATCGAAGAGGAGTCCAATCCCGAGCTGGTGCGTGACGGCAACGACCTGATCCACAACCTCAATATCACCGTCACGACAGCCCTGCTGGGCGGTACGGTCGAGGTGCCGACGGTCGACGGCCGTGCCAAGATCAAGATCGCCCCGGGAACGCATGCCGGCAAGGTGCTGCGGCTGGGCGGCAAGGGGTTGCCCGACGTCAACGGCTATGGCCGCGGTGACGAACTGGTCGTGGTCGACATCACGATCCCCTCGAAGCTCAGTGCCGAGGAGAAACGGCTGATCGAACAACTGGCGCAGCAGCCCGGTTTCCAGCATGCCGAATCGGTCAAGAACCAGAATATCTTCGAGCGGATGAAGAGTTTCTTCCGGTAGGGGAAGCAACGGTTTGCCTATGCGGCGGGATGTCGGGGGACTTTGCGGGCCACGGCATTCCGCCGCCGTTCGCAACGACCTTTCCGCTGCGGTGCACGGAGGTTTGCGGGCGTATTCCCCGCCGCCTTTTCCGGGGCGGTTGCGGCTATTGTCGGCCTGTCTGAGGAGTGCTTCCCCTTCCGCACCGCTTGCCCCCCCCCTCTCTCCCTGCTGCGGGGCATCGGACGTCTGGCGCCGCATCCTCGGCAGGACTTTACGGGCGCCGCAGGCGGAAAAAAGGGTTTTGCAGGCAATAAAATTGCCGGAGAATTCGTATCTTTACCAAAAATAATTAGGAGGACACGCCATGTTAGGTTTCACCCCGTTCAAGAGACACGCCAACAAGTTCAACTACATACCGCGCTACTACGATCCCGAAAAGGAGGCGCGCGAGCAGCGCCGTGCCGAACTTCGCGGCGAAAGGGCCGGAGACGGGGATCGTGAGTACCGTCCCGGACAATATATCCGTACGCAGCGCGATGCCCGTGCCGCCCGCCGTTCCAAGGAGGATGACAAGGGGCGTATGCGCATCTGGAAGATGGCCGGTGCCGCAGTTATCGTCCTGCTGTTCATCTACATCCTTTATCCTAAGCTCGCCGATGTGTTCCTGCGCGCCCGTACGGCGCCGGCACAGACCGAATCCGCTGCCACCGAATCCGCCCCGCGCAACGGGCTCGACCAGACGGGTATTTCCGACGTAGAGTGGCAGGAGCAGCCTATCACGGTGGTTCCCAACGATTACCAGGAATAAATGGCAGATAAGATCAGATTATTACCCGAAGTCGTCGCCAACCAGATTGCTGCGGGCGAGGTCGTCAACCGTCCCGCATCGGTGGTCAAGGAGATGATGGAGAACGCCATCGACGCCGGCGCCCGTACCGTGAAGGTCAACTTCCGTGACGGGGGCAAGGATTTGATCCAGATCGTCGACGACGGCTCGGGCATGTCGCCCATCGACGCGCGTATGGCCTTCGACCGCCATGCCACCAGCAAGATAACTTCCGTCGAAGACATCTACGCCCTCGATACGTTCGGGTTCCGCGGCGAGGCGCTCGCTTCGATCGCGGCCGTGGCGCAGGTCGAACTGCGCACGCGGCAGGAGGGCGACGAGGTGGGTACCCAGACCGAAATCAACGGCGGCCAGTTCGCCGGGCAGACTCCCGTGATGTGTCCCGTGGGGGCGCAGTTCTTCGTGCGCAACCTTTTTTACAACGTGCCCGCCCGCCGTCGTTTCCTTGACAAGAGTACGACTTCGGCCGCACAGATCAAGGCCGAATTCCAGCGTGTTGCGCTGTGCAACCCCCATATCGCCTTCGAACTTTACGCCAACGACGCCCCGGTCTATACGCTCTGTGCCACGTCGCTGGCGGGACGTATCGTCGACGTGGTGGGACGCCATATCAAGCAAAACCTGCTGGAGGTCGATGCCGACACCTCGATCGCCCGCATCGGGGGCTATATCGGCCGTCCGGCTGCCGCCAAGCGGCGCAACGGCGAGCAGTACCTCTTCGTCAACGGACGTTATTTCAAGAGTTCGTACCTCACGAGCGCCATCATGAAGGCCTATGAAAAACTGATCCCCGAGAGCAGTTCGCCTTCCTATTTCCTCTACCTGACGATCGACCCTTCGCGCATCGACGTCAATGTCCACCCGCAGAAGACCGAAGTCAAATTCGCCGACGAGGAGGCCGTCTGGCAGATCATCAACGCCGCCGTGCGTGAGACGCTCGCCAAGACGGGGGCCGTGCCGCTGATGGATTTCGACCGCGACGGCATCGTGGAGATCCCGGCATTGAGCAAAGGGGCCGTTTACAGCGAGCCCCGCGCCATGTCCAACGGCGACTACAATCCGTTCCGCGAGGAGTATATCGACCCTACGGCACCCGATCCCAATGTCGATTTCACGGGCTTCGACGTCCCGTACGACGATCGCGGACAGACGCTTTCCGACACAGCGGGGACGGGCTTCGCCCCGCGCGCCGCTGCGGGAGGCGGCATGTCGGGGCGCAGTGCGTCCGGGGGCAGCCTGCCCGGCGGGCTGCGCAGTGCCGGCGGCGGATTTACCCTTCCGCAAACCCCGCCGGCGGGGGAGGACTTCACCATCCCTTCCTCGGCGGCCGACGGGTTCGAGGATTTCGTTTCGGGGAGCAGTTTCGAGGTGGAGTCCGGCGCCGGGTTCGGGACGAGTGCCCTGGAGTTCATCCCTTCCGGGGCTACGGCCGGGCAGCAGCGGCTGGCGGTCGAGGGGCGTCCGGAATTTACCGATCCCCTGCCGTTGGGCGGCGGGTACCTCGCCGCACTGCTGGGCGGGAGGTTCGTCGTGGTGGACGTGCGGCGTGCCCGCGAGCGCATTCTTTACGAGGATTACCTGAAGATGCTCGGAAACGGCTCTTCCGTGAGCCAGCAACTGCTCTTTCCCGAGCGGCTGGTGTTGTCGGGCGACGAATATGCGCTGCTCGAGGAGAACGCCGTGGAATTCGCGTCGCTGGGATTCGACATCGACTTTGCGGGGGAGGGGACGATCGAGGTGAAGGGCACTCCGGCCGATATGCCGGCCGATGCCGTCGACCAGATGGTCTACGACCTGCTGCAGGCCTTTTCGACGCCCGTGTCGCTCGCGGATCAGCGCCGCGAGAAGATCGCCGCCGTCATGGCGCGCGGCGGGGCGAAAGGCATTCCCCGCAATATGTCGCGCGACGAAGCCGCCGCACTGCTCGCCCAGCTCGCCGCCACGGGCAATTTCAGTTTCTCGCCCTCGGGCAAAGCCATAACTGCAGAAATAACCCCCGAAGATATCCGTACCAAACTGGGATAATCCGGCGGAAAAACGTACTTTTGTAAAAATTTTACGCAATGAACAGCTATTTTCAGACACCCCCGGTGGTGAAAAACCTGATAATCATCAATGCCCTGGTCTACATGGCTACGGCCCTGATCCAACCGGCACATAACGCCATCATGGAGTATTGCGCCCTGTGGCTGGGAGCGCCGTTGTTCCACACCTACCAGTTCGTCACCTATATGTTCGTGCATGCCAATTTCGAGCATATCTTCTTCAATATGTTCGCCTTGTGGATGTTCGGGCGTACGTTGGAATACGAATTGGGGTCGAAGCGTTTCCTGACCTATTACATGGTTTGCGGCATCGGTGCGGCACTGATCCAGTATTTCACGGCGCTGGCGTTCGGCGAGCTGCCCATGTCGCTGGTCGGTGCTTCGGGCGCGGTGATGGGGCTGCTGCTCGCTTTTGGCGTCATGCATCCCAATGCGGTCATCATGCTGCTGATCCCGCCGATCCCGATGAAGGCTAAATGGTTCGTCATCATCTACGGCGTCATCGAACTTTTCCTCGGCTGGCGCGGCGTAGGCAATGTGGCGCATTTCGCCCACGTGGGCGGTATGCTCTGGGGTTTCCTGCTGCTCCACTGGTGGAAGCAGCGCGGCATAATCCGCTTCTGAGCCGATGTCCGGCGAATTCTATAAGAACGATTACGGCGGCCGGCGCGGGGAGAAACCGCACCGCAGCCTGCTCATGTGGCTGCTCGACCTGGTGATGACGCTCCTGACCGTCGTTGTCGGGGCCACGATGGCCGTCACCTATTTCGTCCCTTATGTGAACCCCGCCGGGGTCTGGTTCTTTCCCCTGCTGGGGCTTGCCGCCCCGGCGATCTACGTCGCTACGGTCATCCTGGCGCTCTACTGGGTCATCCGCTGGCGGTTGCTCCGCGCCGGAACGATGCTGGCGCTGGTCGTCATCGGCCTCTTCAAGGTTTCGCTCTTCTATAAGCCCGAATTCCGCCGCAGCTACGGCGAGGAGAGCTACGACCGCCGGGCTTTCAAGGTCATGACCTATAACGTGCGCAGTTTCTTCGGCGAAAGCGGAGCCAGCAATGTCGATGACATCGTGCGCCTGATCGGCGAATACGATCCCGATATCGTCTGCATGCAGGAGTTCAATGCCCGCCTGGCCGAGAAATCCGACGATTTCGCCCTGTTGGACGAGAAATACGAAAGCGCGGCCTTCGGCCGCACGCAGGCTCCCGATTCGCTGTATGGGGCATCGCTTTTCATCCTGAGCAAATACCGTATCCTGCGCTCGGGCATCGTCCTGACCCCCAATACGTCGGTCTGGGCCGACCTGCTGATCGGTGACGATACGGTGCGCGTGTTCAACAACCACCTGCGTTCGACGGCGATCAAGGCGGCCGACAACGAATATATCACCAACCGCGATTTCATCTCCGACACGGCACGCGAAGTCAAGATCCGCAGCATCGTGAGCCGCCTGCGCGAGAACAGCATCCTGCGTGCCGCACAGGTCGATAGCATTGCCGATGTCATCGCCGACGCGCGTGCGCGGTGCATCGTCTGCGGCGATTTCAACGATACGCCGATGTCCTATGTTTACCGCACGATGGCCGGGGGGCTGAACGACGCTTTCAGCAAGAGCGGTTCGGGCTATTCGCATACTTTCCGCGGCTTCTTCAATACGCTGCGTATCGACTATGTCCTCTGCTCCGACAGTTTCGACCCGGTTTCCTACGAGGTGCCGCAGGTCGAATATTCGGATCACCTGCCCGTCGTGGTGCGTCTCCAAAAGAATCTACTGAATAACTAATCCGATAAACTATGATTTTCGACTCTTTGAAGAACAGCGCGCTCTATTATCCGGTGAGCCCGCGTCTGGAAAAAGCCTTCGGCTTCATCGCTTCGACCGACTGGGAAACGATGGAGCCGGGGATCCATGAACTCGACGGCAAGGACATCTATGTCAACGTAATGGAACCTGAGCTGAAAAAACCGGCGGATGCCAAACTCGAAATACACGACGCCTATATCGACATCCAGGTGCTGATCCGCGGTGAGCAGGAGACCTTCGGGTGGAGCGAGCGTGCCGACCTGCGCAAGCCGCTGGGCGAATTCGATGCCGGGAAGGATATCCGTTTCTTCGACGATGAGCCGCAGACCTTCTATACGCTGCGCCCGGGGCAGTTCACGATCTTCTTCCCCGAGGACGGCCATGCGCCGATGATCGGCGAGGGCAATGTACGCAAGATCATTGTGAAGGTTCGCAAGTAACGGCGGGCCGGATTACGGATGCGCGAGAGGCGGTTCCCTGCGGAACCGCCTCTCGTTTTGCCGTTATGCTGCGTCGGGTTTTCGGGGTGCGAGCCGCATCGCGGGGTAGGTGTAGCAGGCGGTGCAGGCGACAAGGACAATCCCCGAAGCAGAAGCTCCGGGGATTGTGTCGTTATGTGCCGTAAGAGTATTATTTTCCGATGCCGTAGTAGCGCAGCCCGGCGTTGAGCACCTCTTCCTTGTCGAAGATGTTGCGGCCGTCGACCAGGATGTTGTCGCGCATGAGCGTGAGCAATTGCGGCCAGTCGGGCATCCGGAACTGTTTCCACTCCGTGACGAGTGCGATGGCATCGGCGCCCTTTGCAGCTTCGTACATCGAACCTGCGTAATGCACCCCTTCGTCGCCGATCCTGCGGCGGGCTTCCTCCATCGCCACGGGGTCGTAGACCCGAACCGTGGCGCCCGCCTTACGCAACAGGTCGATCACCACCAGTGCCGGCGCTTCGCGCATGTCGTCCGTTTCGGGCTTGAACGCGAGGCCCCATATCGCGATGGTTTTTCCGTGCAGGTCGCCCAGTGCCCGTTGCAGTTTGCCGAACAGGATGGATTTCTGCCCTTCGTTGACCCGTTCCACCGCCTCGATGACCTGCATCGTATAACCGTGTTCCTGGGCCGTACGGGCCAGGGCTTTCACGTCCTTGGGGAAGCACGAGCCGCCGTAGCCGCAGCCGGGGTAGAGGAACTTGCTGCCGATGCGGGCATCGGATCCGATGCCCTTGCGCACCATTTCGACGTTCGCCCCTACCAGGTCGCAGAGATTGGCGATCTCGTTCATGAACGAAATGCGGGTCGCCAGCATGGCGTTGGCCGCGTATTTGGTCATTTCCGCCGAGGGGATGTCCATGAACAGCACCCGGAAATTGTTGATCAGGAACGGACGGTACAGGCGGGTCATCAGCTTGCGCGCCCGTTCGCTCTCGATGCCTACGACCACGCGGTCGGGCGACATGAAATCCTTGATGGCCGCGCCTTCCTTCAGGAATTCGGGGTTCGAGGCCACGTCGAACGGTATCTTGCAGCCGCGTTTGTCTATCTCTTCCCGGATCACGGCCTTGACCTTCTGCGCCGTACCGACGGGTACGGTGCTTTTGGTGACGAGCACCGTATACTTCTTGATGTTGCGGCCGAACGCACGGGCGACTTCGAGCACGTATTTCAGGTCTGCCGAACCGTCCTCGTCGGGCGGTGTGCCGACGGCCGAGAAGACTACTTCCACCTTGTCCAGGCAGTCCGTCAACTCGGTCGTGAAGTGCAGGCGCCCCTCCTCGACATTGCGTTTGACGAGTTCTTCGAGCCCCGGCTCGTAAATCGGGATGAGGCCGTTGTTCAGGGCGTCGATCTTTTTCCTGTCGACGTCGACGCACGTAATATCGAGTCCCATTTCTGCGAAACAGGCACCCGATACGAGGCCGACATAACCCGTACCCACGACTGCGATTTTCATCATATTATGTCCAAGTTTTTGGTTGGTTTAGCGGTGCATGCACCCGGCGATCCGCGCTGCGAGCGCGTGGCATGCCTCGTGCCATGCCGGCGAGAAACCCTGCTTCATTTCCACGGGTTCGCAGATCGCCTCCCACTTCATCTTCTGTGCGAATTCGCCCAGGCAGCGTACGGCGGCACTCGCCCAGCAGAAGGAGCCGAACCAGCCGAAGTTGCGCTGCGGGACGCAGCGTGCCGCGATCAGGTCGAGCAGGCGTGCCACGGGCGGGTAGAGCCCTCCGTTATAGGTCGGGCCGCCCACGATGAGCGTGTCGTAACGGAATACGTCGCGCAGGACGATGGATTCATCGGCGTAGGACATGTTGTGGACGAAGATCGGGCCCACACCTTCGGCGGCCAGTTCGCGCGCTATGCGCTCGGCCATCTGCTCCGTATTGCCGTACATCGAGCCATAGGCGATCACCACGCCAGGTTCGCCTGCGTAGCGGCTCAGACGGTCGTAGACGTCCATCACCTGCGGGATCTCGCGCTGCCATACGGGGCCGTGGGTCGAGCAAATGGTCGTGGGGTTCAGGCCCCGTACCTTCGCGAGCGCCTTTTGCACAGGCACGCCGTATTTGCCGACGATGCAGGCGTAGTAGCGGCGCATTTCGTCCCAGTAGCGCGACGGGTCTACCTGCGAGTCGGTGATGCCGCCGTCGATGGCGCCGAACGTGCCGAAGGCATCGCCCGAGAAGAGCGTGCCGGCCTCGGCACACCATGTCACCATCGTTTCGGGCCAGTGTACCATCGGCGCCATGTAGAACGAGAGCGTTTTCGAGCCGAGCGATATGCTGTCGCCCTCCTTGACTTCGAGCGTCCCGGTGTCGATGCCGTAGAATCCCTGGAGCATCTGCAGCGTCTTGGCGTTGCCCACGATTCGGATGTCGGGGTAGAGCATGCGCAGTGCGCGCACGGACGACGAGTGGTCGGGTTCCATGTGGTTGATGACCAGGTAGTCGATCTTGCGGTCGCCGATGGCCTCGCGGATGTTCTCTGTCAGACGGCTGCCGAAGCCCTCTTCGACGGTATCTATCAGTGCGACCTTTTCGTCGGCAACCAGATAGGCATTGTATGAAACCCCCTGCGGGAGCGACCAGAGACCTTCGAAACGGGTGGTTGTGCGATCGTTGACCCCGACGTAATGGATGCCGGGCAAAATTTCGGTGATATTCATGGTGCGTGGCGTATTTGTTTCAAAGATAGTGAAAAATGTGCCAAAGTGGAGCGGCGCGTGCCTTCCTGCTTGCCGGATTTTTCCCTATCGTCGGATATTAAAAATTTGCGTAAAGATAACCGTTTTTTCGGATATGCGTGAAATCTGTTTCCGAAAAAAAAGCGATTCCCGCATGATGCGGTGGCTGGGCAGCTGGTTTTCCGGCCTGCGGGGTGCCTGTGGCGTTGACCGGGGGCTTGCCGTTTGCGCATGGCGAACCCGCACTGCGGCATCGGGGACAGGCGTAAAAAAAAGCCTTCGGCAAGTGCCGAAGGCTTTGGAAATATTACAAGCCGGGGCTTAGAGCAACCGGAAGAAATCCGAGCGTACGCCCTGCATGCTTACCGCGTCGTTCTTTACCGACTCCGGAATCGTCGCACGAGTGTATACGCACACGTCGCCGGTGTCGGCCGTGCTGGTCAGCGTGATGGTGTTGGACGATTCGTCTGCCGTGACCGTGTACGAGCTTCCCCAGGGGGTGTTGTCGCTGTAATTTCCCGAAAGTACATCGCCTTTGAGCAAGTAGCTGCCCGTGTATTTCTGGTACTTTACGGATTCGATCTTCTGGTAGATGGTGAACGACCCGCCGTCGAATGCGATGTAGGCGTCGAACACCTGCGGAGCCTGGCCTGTCCATGAGGTCAGGCGCCATTCTCCGACGAGTTGCTTGGCCAACGGCGTGTTGTTGTCTTTGTTGTCGTCGTCGCACCCTGCGAACAGGCTCATGCCGAGTATGGCAAAGAGAATATAGATAGTCTTTCTCATGATCTTTTTGCTGTTATCGTAATTCGTATTATAACCAACCTCCGTTCCCGGCCTGTACGCCGCGGGCGATGATGGCGAACTCCTTGGTGATCGTCATGCCGCCCATCACGGTACCTGTACCGACCTTGTCGCCGCCGCCGATTGCCGTAACCGTAATCTTCGCTACGCCGGACTTGGTGCACTTGATCTTCAGTTTGCCGTAGGCCATTGTGGGCAAGGTTTCGATCCCCAATTTGGCCATGTCGGCTGCGGACATCGAAACACCGGTGTAGGTGAGGTTCGTTGCGCTGCCACCGAAGAACTGCGTCAGGGGAACGAGTTCTTCAGCCCCTACGCCGACCTTGAGGCACGGCGTGCCTTCGATCTGCATCAGCAGTTGATAAGCGTCTACTGCGCCTGTACCCAGCTGCTTGCGGTAGTTTTCGAGGTACATCGTGCCGTTCGACTCCTTTGTGCCGTCGAGATACCGTTCCATGTCGTTCACCGAGGTGAGGAGCATGCTGATAAACTCGTTGCGGGTGTAGTGCTTGCCTTGTTTCAGCGCATAGGAGAGTCCGAGTGCTGCCACGCCCGACATGTGCGGGCAGGCCATCGAGGTTCCCTGCATGTATCCGTAGTCCGAACCCTCGTTCATTTCCGAAGGCATCGTCGAAAGTACCGTAGCGGTCGAATTGCTTGCAATGTAAGCGTCGCCGCCCGGCGCCGAGATGTTACAGCCGGGGCCGTAGTTGGTGTAGCTTGCAGGCAGGAAGTCGGGCGAGAACGAGGTTACCGAAATATAATCGCGGAACGCCCCGGGGTACCCGGCACGGTCGAGTGCGTCGTTGCCGGCCGAGAAGATGACCAGACCGCCGTCGATCGCGTCGCAGTTCGACGTGGCGATGAAATAGGCGAGTGCGTCGTGCTCCGCTTTGGCATTTTTGGCGTACTGGTCGTCGGAGGTGTAGCCACCGCCCTTGATACCCATCGAGCACTGGATGATCGAAGCACCGTTGTCGGCCGCGTATTTGAATGCCCTTGCCATGACGGCCGTCGTGCCCGAACCTGCTGCGGTGCCGGACAGGGCCTGGCACGACATGATCCGTACACCGTCGTTGTTGCCCGAGCCGCCCGCTACTCCGCAGACACCGATGCCGTTGTTGTTGACCGCCGCTACCGTGCCTGCGGTATGCGTCCCGTGACCGGAGTCGCCGTCGCCCTTTGCGTCGACCACATCCCAGGAGATGGGGCCGTTCGTAACGAAATTGTACCCGTAATAATCATCCACGTAACCGTTGCCGTCGTCATCGACGCCCGTGGTTCCGGTCATCTCCCTGGTGTTGACCCACATGTTCGCAGCCAGGTCGGGGTGCGTATATTTCACGCCTTCGTCGACTACGGCTACGATGATCTTGGGATCTCCGGCCGTGAGTTTCCATGCCTCTTCCACGTTGATGTCCGCACCTTCGCGCGCGGTCTGTGCCACGGCCTTGTCGCCTTTGTTGATATAGTGCCACTGGCGCTTCAATTCCGGGTCGTTGAACGGCCATACGATCGAACGTGTGCCTGCCGACATGGCGGGCGCATCCGAACGGAGCGGGGTGGCCTTGCCGTCCCACATTTTTTCGAGCTTCGTGTTGAACTGGATGTTCGCCACTTCGGCTACGGCCGACAGTTTCTGTGCGGCGAGATCCAGGTCGACTTCGGTGTCGAACTGCAATTCGTACCACCTGTGCAGGCCGGCTGCGCGCGTGCGCTCCTCGTTGCGTGTGTCTACCGGGAACAGGCGGTTCAGGGAGCTGACGTTCAGCTCCGAAAGTATTTCATCTACGGAGACGATACCCGCGCGGGTAGCGACCGACCGTGTCTTGGCGGCGGCTTCGGCGGCCTGTTCGAGGCTGCCGATGGCTGCGTCGTCGAAATAAACGAGCAGGCTGCCCGCTTCGGCGTCGATCGAGGTGTTGACGATCTTATGCGATGTGGCGGGTATCTGCGAACCGCCGTCGGTTGCGTCGGTCATAGGGTCTGACGTACAACTCGCAAGCAGAAGCGCCGTAATGAGTAGTAATTTTTTATCAATCATAATCCGAGTTATTTTTTGAGGGTCTCCCCTCCCCGGTGGAAGGGGAGACCGCTCTTGATCACTAATTGGGTGAACGACTGAAATTATTTAGCCATTTTTTTCAGGGGCATTTTCTCCATGCCTCCGCTTTGCAGAGTGTTTGCCCGGGGTGCAAAACCTTCGGAGAACGAACTCATCGCGGGAGTTGCGATCCGAACGGACACCTCACCTTCGAGCGGGTTCGCGCCGCGGTTGACGGGCTTGCCGAACAGTTCGTCGATCAGGGCATGGGCACGTTCGCGGCCGCGCAGTTCGACGTAGTTCGAGGGGTTGATGGAAATTTCTTTCGAGAGGGTCAGCATCTTATCCGAGGCAACCTTGCGCGGTGCGGCTGCTCCCGTGTTGCTACCGGTCGCCGGCACCATCAGCGGGGACGTATAGCTTTCCCAGTTGCCGATCGAGTTCGTATAGTTGGCATCCGTGTATGCCTTGACTAATATGGTGTCGAAATTATACTGATCCGACCAGTCGGGGCCACAAATCAGGGCGAGATACCCGTCTTCCGTGACACCTCCGATCATCATGCCGTCGATTGCGTCGGAACCCATGCCCGTTTCTTTGTCCAGAATGTAATACTTGAGATAGAGCGTCGCTCCCAGGTACGGAATGGTGCCCATGGGCTGCCCTTTCAGAACATAGATGATCCCGTTGTACCACTCCCAGACAACCGTGTCTTCGTTATTGGCTCCGAGCGAGAGGCCCGCAACATTGATTGCATCCAGATTGTTGGTGTCGTCGGTCTCATTCTCCGAGAAGACGACCTGGCCGATCTTGCTGCGATCCGTTTTACCGGAGCCGTCGTTGCTGATTCCCCACAGGTTCCATGTCTTGAACAGTTGGGCTTTATCGCTGAACACATAGAGGTCGTCGATCGTGTATTTGCGCTGCAGCGGATCTGCCTTGCCGGCAGTAGTCTGTTCTACGGCGAACAGTTTGCCGTTGTAACCGTTGTCGGCGTATACCAGCAGGGTGTAACTTGTACCTGCCGACAGACCCGTATAGAACGGAGCGTAACCTGTGCCGTTAATCTTTTCGAGTTGAGCTGTGGTAAGTGCCTTGCCGGATGCCTTGACACCCGCGATCAGCTGCGATTCGTTCATGTCCTGGGTCGAAGCCGTCGTGAACAGGCCGATGTACCCCGATGCGATCTCCTCGCCGAACAGGATCCCCTTGATCGAGTTTTCCGGGGTGTAGCCTTGGGACTCATACTCCCACGTAAGCTCTGTGCGGACGCTCATTATGACGGGTTTCTCCTCGCCGGCCTTGACGTAACCGAACGATACGTACCCGTATTTCTGGAGGTTGCCTTTTTCGTCATAAGAATTGCCGACGATGGTGTAGATGCCGGTCTTCTCCATGACGGCGGTGATCGTACCCGAAGCCGTGATCTCCTCGCTCGGGATCGTCCCTGCGTCGATGTCTCCCGATTTGGCCGCAGCGAGCGACTCGCTGAGCGCACCCTCGAAGAAGGCATATTTCACCTTGTCGACGTCGTTGCCGAGCGTAGCCGTGATGGCGACCTTGCCGTCTGCGGGCGCCGACTTCTCGAAGGCTACCGAGTAATCGTAGCTTACCGCGCCCGGGAACAACAGGCGGGTCATTTCGGTATTGGCCTTGAAGTAGCTGGTTGCTTCCCATAGCGAAGGTGTCGTCAGAAGGATCGCCTTCGGCGGGAAGGTGAGGACGCCGTTTTCCAGCGTGCCGTACATCGTGGCCGAAGCCATGCCGGGATAATTCTCCTGGCAGAACGAAACGATCACGAATGCGCCGTTGTCTTCGTAACCTACGTCGTTGATCTCAAAACCTGTCGGCTGTACCGGGAACCATACTTTTTCGGGATCCCGCGCGTCGATGATGGTATAGGTCGGAACGGAGGGAACGTTGGAATACCTTCCACCGACGATTTTGGCCATGTAGGCTTCGTCATAAATATCCTTGATACGGTAGTAACCCTTCATGTCGGCACGTTCGTAAATCTCGACTTCCTTTTCTGCATTGGGGACACCGTTTTCCTTTATGTTGGAGCCCATTATCGCCGTGAAGAAGTCGTCGCGCCACGTGCCTTTGGTTTCACCGTTGGGGCCCTTCACGAGATCCCACTGGACGCGGGTGACGCTGAAATCGAGCCCGTTGGAATATTCTCCGTAAAGCAGTGCGTATTTCTTGTCCTTCACCACGATGGAGCAATCGTAGGTCTTACCGACCTCAGCTCCGGGGAAGTCCACCGAGAACGTGGTTGCTTCCTGTCCGGCCTCGAATTTGATTTCCGAGACCGTGAAAAGGCCGTCCTGGGTGCTGCTGACTTCCACAGGCACGGTGATCGCATCGTTGTAGTTCTTGCGCATGGCCGTGAAGGTCAGGGTCGTAGGCTCCGCCGGATCGAGCTCTTGGTCGCCGGCATTTTCCTGCGAGGGAAAATAAACGCCGTAGCAGTCCGTGTCTTCGCCTTCGCCGGGAGTATACTTAATGTCGTCCGAGCAACTTGCGAGCACGAATGTCGCTGTGAGCGCGTACAATATATATTTGATTGTTTTCATACTATTCGGTCTTTGGTATTAAAGCAAATTTTGCATATTGCCGTTACTTATCCGTCCAAGGCGTTATCTTGCCCGAGGGGTCGGGGTTGTTGACTACGGCGGGGTTGTTCTGGATTTCACCACGGGGAATGACAAAATTCCAGTGGGGAGCGCGGCCGTCGGTGTTCAAACGATAATCGGAAGGAGAATTGGTACCCTTGTAGCCGCGGGTCATGGACATATCCAGACGTTTCAGGTCGAACATGATGATACCCTCGCCCCAGAACTCGATGCGTTTTTGGAGGATCAGCTCCTCGATGAAACTCTTGAGTGTCGGCGTGCGTTCGCTACAATCGTACGAGCCGTCGGTGAAACGGTACTTCATGAATTCGTTAAGCAGTTCACGGGCGGCGACGATATTGCTTTGCGCCGTAGCTTCCGCTTCGATAAGGTACATCTCCTCGACGCGCATGCAGGGAATATCCGTAGCTCCGCCGACTTTGAAGTCGGTATAGTTGCCCTGGGCGGGACGGAACTTGATATTGACATAGTCTTTCAGCGTTGCGAAGTATGCACTGCCGTTGGGGCGGCAACTCTTGTACGCGTAGAAATTGCGGTCGGGATCGAGCCACGAATGCTTGCGGAAATCCTTGTCGTCGATCTTGTTGTAGAGGGCCTTGTCAATGGCACGGCCTACCTGGTGTCCGTATCCCCACGACTCCTCGTTACCGATGTGGGCCTGGAAGTTCAGCAGGTTGGAAACGTTGTCGCTGGTGAGCGGCAGGCCCCAGATCCACGATTTGTTTGCCGTCGCACTATTGAAACCGGTCGTCGGATCCTCCCACTGTGCCTGGGTCAGGGGTGTGCAACCGCTCGTGGTGATGGCTTTGCGGGCATACTCTGCGGCCTTCTTGTAAGCATCGGGATTGTTGTCGGCAGTACCGCGTTCCAGATAAGCACGTGCCTGGAGCCCATAGACCATAGCCAAACTGGGCGTGTAGGGATCTGTCGCCGAGTAATCGGAAAGGTATGTCGCCGCCTTTTCGAGGTCGGGAAAGATCACTTTCTCGTAGACGTCGGCTGCCGACGCACGGGGATTGGCCTTAGCTTCGGCCTCGGTCGTGGTCTCAGTTACGATCGGTACGGCAAGGCCGAGCACTCCGTCTGCGGACGTGTATTTATTCTCCTTGAACTCATAGAGACGTACCAGGTCGAGGTAGAACGAAGCCCGGTAAGCATAAGCGAAGCCGAGGATATGCTTGGTTGCGGTCGTGAGAGCTTCCGGGTCGATGGTGCTGATGATGTCGTTGGTTGACTTGATCCAAGTGAAATAGTTGTTCCAGGTCAGGAGATTGGCCGCGTAGTTCTCTGCGAGAGCATCGTTGGCGCCCCACTGGCTGAACCAGTCGTAGCCCGTATCGCCCGTTATGGCCATGTCGCCTGCTGCTGAATCGGTAGCGAGGTGGATGGCCGGGAGGGAGAAATTCCAGTGCATATTGCCGTAGTCGGTAAGCGACTTAACCTGGATAAGCGCCGTGGGGATACCTTTCACCATCGCTTCGAGGGCCGAGGCGGAACCTGCGAGCTGGTCGGATGTGGCCCTGTCGGTCGGGAATGTTTCCTTGATGCACCCGCTAAGCAGTGCAGCCGAAGCAAGGGCTGCTATAGATATTTTCAGTATATTTTTCATATCCGAATAATTAGCTGGTTATGGATTAGAATTGGATATTGATACCGCCCGAGATGGTGCGTATCGGAGAATAGGTTGCGTAATTCGAGGTTCCCAGAACGCCCTGGTTGTCCGTATTGTCTGCGTAGCGCGGATCCAGTCCCTTACGCTTGGACCAATAGAATACGTTTTCGCAGGCGAGGTAGATACGCATCTTGCCGACTCCGAATTTCTGGGTGAACTTCGACGGCAGTGTATAGCCGAAGTTGATGTTCTGCAGGGTCAGGTAGCTTGCGTCGATCAGGAAACGGTCGGAGGTATCCGTCGTGTTCGAATCGCCGTACTGCATACGCGGAATGTTCGAGTTCGGATTCTCCGGTGTCCATGCGTTGAGTATGTCCTTGTGCCAGTTCACGCCGATGCTGCCGGTCGAGGTCGGCGTGCTCATCGCTGCGGCATACCCCGAGTCGTAGATCTTGCCGCCGATCTGATAGTTGAAGTTGATGCCGAAATCGAACCCGAAGAACGAAACGCTCGTGCCGAAGCCGCCGTAAAGGTCGGGGATCGCATTGCCGCAGAGGTAATCGCTACCTTCCGAATAGGCTGTGGTGGTCGTTCGTTCACCCGTCGGCTTCCCGTCCTTGTCCGTTACATCCTTATACCACATGGAACGTCCGTCCTCCGAGACGCCGGCGTATTTCTTCATATAGAAGGTATACAGCGGCAGCCCTTGGCCGTAGAAGAAGCTACTGCCGGCGTAGCCGTAATAACCTTCCACCTCTTTGGTGCGGCGTTCGGGAGGCAATGAAATGATCTTGTTCTTGAGGTGCGTCAGGTTGACGTTGATGTCCCACTGCACGTTTTTGCTGCGGATCGGGGTGAAGTTCAGGTCGACCTCGATACCTTTGTTGGACATGTCGCCGACGTTGGCATAGTAGGAAGAGTAACCCAGCGACGGTGCCGTGGGGAATGCCATCAGCATGTCGGTCGTCTTGCGGTTGAAGTACTCGATGCTACCCGATATGCGGTTCTGGAGCACGCCGAATTCGATACCGGCGTTGAAGTTGGTATTGGTCTCCCAGGTGATGTTGGGATTACCTTTCTCCAGGAATGCCACGGACATCTCTCCATTCGACGAAGCGAGCCGGTAGGTATCCACATAACGGTAGTCACCGATCTTGTCGTTACCCTGCGAACCGATCGATGCCTTGACCTTCAGCATGTCGAGCCAGCCGTGCGTCCCGGACATGAAATTCTCCTTGGTTACGATCCATGCGGCACCTACCGACCAGAAGTTGCCCCAGCGGTGCGAGGGATGGAAGCGCGACGAGGCATCGCGGCGGTACGAAGCCGAGAAGAAATATTTACCGTCGTAATCGTATTGCGCGCGGCCGAAATAGCCTTCATTATTATAGGTGATGACATACGAAGTTGCGCTCTGCTTGTCGATTACCGCACCGGCCAGTTCGTCGTTGTCGGGCGAGAACATGTTGGCCGTGCTGCCGTAAAGCAGGTACTGCCTGCGCTGGTAGTATTCATGGCCGAGCATTACATTGACATTGTGCTTGCCGATGACTTTGGTGTAGTTGAGGATCTGCTGAAGGTTGTGCGAGAAATCACGCGTATGGTATTTGCCTATGATACCGTTCTCATCGGCGAACTGTCCGAAATAGGGGTTCTGTACGGTCGTCCGGCGGGTCTCGTCGAGCGAAACACCTACATTGAAAGTGAATTTGAAATCCTTCAGGAACAATATGTCGAAGAATCCCGTGCCGTTGAAGGCATTGCCTTCCGAACGGTCGGTGTTCAGGCGGGAATCCGCCAGACCGTTCGCATTCGGCAGCAGGGGACGGGTCAAACCGGCGTTCATTCCGTCTCCGTAGTCGTACATCGTGATGCCGGCGTCGTTCTTCATGATATTTCCCTGCCCGTCACGGACGTAGAGGGGATAGATGGGGGCTACGGACGAGGTGAAGGCGAAGAGGTTGGCCGAAGAGTTTCCCTGCCCGTCCGCGCTCAGCGAATTGTAGGTGAAGTTGGCGTAACCGGCGTTGGCACCGACCTTCAGCCATTTTTTGGCCTGGTAATCGGCTTTCAGACGGGCGGTGTAGCGTTCCATATTCGAGTTTTCGGTGATACCTTCGTTATTCAGGTAGCCGAACGAGGCGTAGAACGTACTGCGATCCGTGGCGCCCGATACGCTCACGTTGTACTCCTGACGCATCGAAGAGCGGAAAGCAATATCTTCCCAGTCGTCGGGGGTAAGCAGGTAGTCCTGTCCGTTATAAACGACCCGGTTGCCCAGCGTAGCATTGGGATTGAGTTTCCCGTTTGTGCCGATAACCGACTGGCCGTCGGGCACGCTGTAAACCATGTAGCCCAGACCGCCGTCGTTCTTCGAGGCGGCCAGGTTCTTGTTGGCCATGGCGTGTGCCGTGCTCTCGCTCATGCCCTGTGACCGGTAGTAGCTGTTCAGGGCCGTGTAGTATGTTTCATAATACTGGGCCGGGTTTTTGATGTAGTCGTATGACTGCATCGCGCGCGAGTTCACACCCCACTTGGCATCTACCGTGACGGTGGCTTCCTGTCCACGGGCCTTTTTGGTCGTGACCATGATGACACCGTTGGCACCACGCGCACCGTAAAGGGCGTTGGATGCTGCGTCCTTCAGAACGGTCATCGACTCGATGTCGTTGGGATTCAGATTGTTCAGGTCTCCTTCGTAGGGAGTTCCATCCACGATCCACAGGGGGTCTTTCTCGGCGTTGATCGAACTGAATCCACGGATGCGGACGATCGGGTTGGCACCCGGTTTACCCGATTCGTTGGATATCTGGACACCGGCAACCTTACCGGCCAGCGACTGGGCGACGTTCGACTGCTGCGACTTTGCGATGTCATCCGCCTTGATGACGGTCGCGGAACCGGTAAACGCCTCCTTTTTGGAGGTACCGAACGCCACCACGATCACGTCGTCGATCGCCTGCGTATCTTCGTGCATAGTCACGTCGATGCGCGATTTGCCAGCGATGGGGAGCTGTTGCCCCACATATCCGATGAACGTCACCGAAAGGGTGCCGTCAGCCGGAGCCGAAAGTGAGTACTGGCCTGCCGCGTTGGTCGTAGTACCGATCGAAGTACCGTCTACCATGACAGTAGCGCCCGCAACGGGATTCCCGTTTGCGTCAGAAACTGTACCGGAGACCTGTTTGTTTTGGGCGAATGCATATGCGCCGAGCACCAAAACAGCAATTAACGATAGTACAATTTTTCTTACCATAAGCGTTAATTTTAATTGGTTTTTTAAAATAAAAAGCCAGTAGCCTGTGAGCAGGATTTTACGATTCTGGTAAGATGCTGAATATCATATATATAGATGATCAAACGCAAGGTTGCGATCCGGTTTTGAAAAGGCGCGGTAACTTGAAAGTTACCTGAGGGTGCGGTGTATAAAATTAATTTACAGCATATTAACGACTGCTTGCCATATATCTTGAGTTACCAATACATAACCGGGAAACGACTGGTAATGCCCTGCGATTCCCCGAAAATCAACGGGATGGAATAATATGACTCAATATAATCCAAAAAATCCGTATGGATTACAGTTGCCGGAACCCGTATCAGGATTTATCCGGGTAATTCCGCCGGGCATCGCGGCAATACTCCGGATGCCGTAACGCTATCCCGGGCATCATAAGCCCCCCTGCCGGAATCCCGGCAGCGACAGGGAGGGGCTATCAATACGCACACTGCTCACCGGACGGTACGGGCATAAAAAAACCCGGAAGCGTCACGACTTCCGGGCCCAGAAAATAAGTATTAACCACTAAAGCGGATTCTGGTCGGCCGCATTGATGTATGGATTGCTGTTCAGCTCGATCGACAGCGGAATCTGGTAGGTGAATTCCTTGCCGGCAGCCTTGACCAGCTTGTGCGTGTGGTTGGAGGATGCCGTACGGTCTACACCGACGTTGAAGCGCTTGTTGGTAAAGAATTCGTGCCCCTCACCCCAGAGTTCGATACGGCTCTGCAGGAAGATCTCCTTCAGCAGTGCTTCGCCCGTATTCGAGGACTTTGCATAACCCGAATCGCGCTTCGACACCAGGTCGTAAAGCGTCTGCTGGGCTGCGGAACTGTTGCCGCCGCGGGCTTCGGCCTCGGCCTTCAGCAGGTATGCCTCCGACAGGCGCATGTAGATTTCGTCAGCCTCGTAGGTCGGGGTGTTGAACTTGACGTTCGAATAGGCCGGATAGGTGAACTCCCCGACCGTGGTCTCGGTCGCATTGAAATTCTTCTTGCGGTAGTCGGTAGCTGCGATCTGGTTGTAGAGCTGGTCGTCGATAGCCATGTAGATACCCTTGTTGTTGGCATTGTCCACGGCCGTGATCGACATGAACGATGCGAAGGAACGGTTGCCGAGCGACGTGGAAGCAGCCCACGTATAGCCCCAGATGGTCTCGGGAAGCGAGGTGCTCTGGAAACCCGAAGTCGTATACTGCTCCTCGTTCATGAGCGAGTAGCCTGCCGAAATCACCGCCCCGGCAGCATTGGCTGCCGTGGTGTAATCGCCCGTCGTCAGTGCCACGCGCGCCAGCACCATGTTCGCAACCGTCTGGTCGATGTCCGCCGTCGAACTCTTGGGATCGTAGCCTTCCTGCTCGAACAGCGCGATGGCGTTCTGCAAATCGGTCGTGATCGTGCTGTAAACCTCGGTCGACGGGGTGCGTCCCTTGGCACCCTCGACGGTCAGATAGAGGGGGACACCCGCCTTATCCTTGCCGCCGTGCATGTAGTCGTCCTGGTAAACGCACATCAGGTAATAGTAAGCCAGCGCGCGGTAGGTCAGCGCCTGAGCCTTATATACCAGCGCCTTGCCCGTAGCATCGTCGGGAATCAGGTCGAGGATCTGGTTCGACTGATAGACGATCTTGTAGTAACAGTACCAGCGGTCTGCCGTATAGGCATTGGTCTGGGCGCGGATGCTTTCGAACATATATTCGTCGGCAAACCAGTTGGTCAGTTTCGTGAGCACCATATCGTTGCCCTGCAAATCCATACCCAGATTCCAGACCATGAATCCGCGGTCGTTGGTCGTTGCCTGGCGGTTGCCGGTATGCATGTAGTTGACGGCTCCCTGCATCATGGGGGCGAGCACGAGGTCGGCATTCTCCTTGATCAGTTCGCCCAGCTGCTCATCCGACACCTGGCTGCCCGAAGGCTCGGTGTCGAGCTCGCTCGCACAGGATGCGAACAGGAGCACCGTAGCTATTGCGATGTAATATACTATGTTTTTCATACGCTAATATCTCGTTTATTATAAGTTCATCGTAATACCGAAAGTAAAGGTCTTCGCCTGCGGGAACCCGAATGCGTTCTGTCCCGTGTAAGCGGTACGCGGGTCGAAGCCCGTATGCGCGGAGGTGAAGTAGAGGTTGTCGGCGGCGAAGAAGACACGCAGCGACTCGATGCAGATCTTCGACGTCCAGCGCTTGGGCAGCGTATAGCCGACGTTGATCGTCTTGAGGCTGAAGTAGGAAGCATCGCGGTAGAGGTAGTCGCAGTTCGAACGTACGAAATTCCAGGTGCCGTTGAACATCAGCTTGGGGAATTTGGCATTGGTATGCTCCGGCGTCCAGGTGTTGCCCACGAGGTCTTGCGAGGCTGTAAAACCGGCACGTCCCGGAGCATATACGTTGGCCGAGTTGCCGTCCCACTGGCGGCCGCCGATCTGGTAAGCCGCAGCCAGCATGAAATCGAAGTTCTTCCAGCGGAACGAGGTGCGAAAACCACCCGTCACGTCGGGCAGCGCATCGCCAATCTCGTACTGCGTGGCTTCGTTGATATTGAAGGTCTTTTCACGGCCCGTAACCTTGCCTTCGCCGTCCACGACATCTTTCCAGAACGTCTCCTGGCCGGTTTCGGGATCTACGCCGGCAAACTTGAAGAGGTAGAGGTTGTAGTAGGACTTGCCTTTGCCGCGCAGGAAATTACCGCTGATGTAGTCGCCGCCCAACGCCGGGTTGCCCAGCTCCGAAGGATAGTCGATCAGGCGGTTGCGTGCGAACGAGGCGTTGACCGCGAAGTTCCAGTAGAGATCCTTATGCTTGAGGATGTCCACGCCCAGGTCGATTTCGAAACCGCGGTTAGCCAGGATACCGACGTTTTCCAGGCGGCTCGCAAGGCCCGTCGACGACGGGGTCGGACGGTTCCAGATCAGGTCGTGCGTACGGCGGTTATAGTAGTCGACCGTACCGTAAAAACGGTTCCACAGGCGGAAATCGATACCCAGGTCGATCTGGTAGTTGCGCTCCCACGAAAGATTGCGGTTACCCGTGCTGGCTTGCGTAATGCCGATCTGGCCGTTGGTTTCCCCGATCGTCCAGAGGTTGGTGTAGGGATACGAAGCCGAAAGCTGGTTGCCGGCCACACCGTAGTTGACGCGCAGTTTCAGTTCGTCGACCCACGTAGCGTTGTCCATGAAGCTCTCGCCCTTGATACGCCATGCGGCGCCCACAGACCAGAAGTGGCCCCACTTGTCGTACTTGAAGCGCGACGATCCGTCGTAGCGGTACGAACCCGAGAAGAAATACTTGCCGGCGTAGTTATAGTTCACACGTGCGAAATAGCCTTCGATGGCGGTCACCACGGTGCTCGAGGTCGAGCCGTTGCTATACTGCGAAACGGCGTTGCCCAGTTCGGGGATGCCCGGGTAGAAAATATTTTTCTTGTAGGCGTCCACGACACGCTGGTCGGTCTTGCCGAACTCGTGGCCGATCAGTACGTCGAAGTTGTGGTTCTCCTTGATGGTCTTGTTCCAGTTGAGCATCTGCTGGGTGTTGTACGAGAAATAGTTGTCGTTGTACTTCTCGACAAGACCGTTGTTGGTCGACGTGGCAGCCGTACCGTATTCATTGTTATAATAGAAGGTATCCATCCGGTACACGTTGTCCAGCGTGAAGTTGGCCGTGAACTTGAAATCCTTCAGGAATACGACCTCGCCGTAGAAATTGGCGTAGAGGTTGTCGCGAACCGAGTTGTTGATATCGCGGCTCATCGACTGCATGGGGTGCGCGAAGTTGTTGAACGAGTTGAACTGATCCTGCGTTGCACCGTAGGGCGAAAGGGTCGTGCCGTTGCCCTGCTCGTACATCTTCGTGCCGTCGGCATTGTAACGGATGTTACCGTCCAGGTCGCGGGCGTAGTACGGCACGGTGGGGTTCTGCCACATCGTCCACAGGAACACGTTGCCCGTGTTGGCGCCCGAATAGCCGGGGCTGTCGATGTCGCGGCGCGAATAAGAAAGGTTCGTCCCGACCTTCAGCCACTTGGTGGCCTGTGCATTGAAGGCGGCGCGGCCCGAGTAACGCTTGAATCCCGACATGATTACATACGAGGGGTCTTCGAGGAAGCTGCCCGAAACATAGTAGTCCATATTGTCGTTGCCGCCGCTGATGCTCAGCGTGTATTCCTGACGGAACTGCTTGGTGAACAGGTAGTCGTCGTAGTTGTCGGCATAGAGCAGTTTCGCGTCGGAATTGAGCTTGCCCGTGGCGGGGTCGATCAGCGTCGTACCGTCGGGAATCTTATAGGCCATGTAGTTTCCGAGCACGGGCATGAGGTTGGAGTTCGCCGCATTGGCAAGCGCAGCATGGCTCGCCCCCGGTTTATTCGCCTCAAGGTAGTTATAAAGCCCGCCGTATACATATTCGTAATAGTCGCCGGGGTTCTGCATGGTCTCATGCTCTTTGATACCCTGCTGGTTCCAACCCCACTTGGCTTCGAACATGATGTTGGCCTTCTGGTTGCGCGTTCCCTTCTTCGTGGTGACGAAAACCACGCCGTTTGCGGCACGCGAACCGTACAGCGCATTGGCAGCGGCATCCTTCGACACGACGATCGACTCGATATCGAGCGGGTTGATCGTCGAAAGCGCCGACGAATAAGGCACGCCGTCGACGACGATCAGTGCGGTCTGGATTCCATTGATCGAACCGATACCGCGGATGATGATCGAAGCGTCGTCACCGGGCTGTCCCGTAGAGCTGTACGACTGCACACCGGTAACGGCGCCTTCCAGCATTCGCGAAGCGGAAGCAACGGTGGTCTTTGATATTTCACCGGCCGAAACCGATGCGATCGAACCGGTAAAATCCTTCTTCTTGATTTCACCGAAGGCCGTGATGACTACATTGTCGATCGCCTGTGCATTCTCCTTGAGCGTCACCGAAACATGGGTGTGCCCGGCGATCGCGACGGTCTCGGTGTCATACCCGATGAACGAAACGACCAGTTTCCCGTTTGCAGGGGCTGCAAGCGAGAAGGTGCCGTTCGTACCTGTCGTGGTACCGATATGCTGGCCCTCGACCATGACTGTGGCTCCAGCCACCGGAGCACCGGCGGCATCGGTAACTGTACCGGAAACCTGCTGGTTCTGGGCCATTGCAACGGCGCAAATCCCCAAAACGGCAATTAACGATAGTACAATTTTTCTTACCATAAGCGTTAATTTTAAATTAATTTTAAAATAAAAAGTTCACAAGCAAAGATAACGGATTGCTAACTCATTTACAAATAAATTATTAAAAAAATTTAACGCGGTTACAGCTATCTTTCAAATTGTGGTTGACGGCTTACGATTTTTCGCGTATAAGGCCTGTGGCGATTACAATTTGCAATCGCCATTTCGGAGCGTTTTTTGTTGATTTCGGGATTTTCCCCAGCCGGAAGGGGATGCAAGGGGTGAAAAAAGTGACTTAGTAGAGCCTTTCCGACTCGTTCGGCATGCCCGACGGCGTCCAGTCGGGGCACAGCGAGTTGATACGTTTTGACAGGCGTTCCATCTCTCCGCTGATATGCGAATGGGTGATATTCGCATAGATCTGCGTTGTGCGTATGTTTTTATGTCCCAGTAATTTACTGATTGTTTCGATGGCGACACCCTGCGAAAGGGTAATTGTCGTGGCAAACGTGTGCCGGGCCGCATGGAACGTGATCTTTTTCGGAATCCCCGCTTCGGCGACAATCTTGTCGAGGCATTTATTGCACCACCCGTTGCTCGGAAGGTCGAATATCCGTCCGGAGCCCGATGCGGGCATGTATTTCAACAGGATATTGTAGGGCACGGTAAACAGCCGTACATTGACCTCAGACCCCGTTTTGCGGCGGGTCGTGTTGACCCACAGCTGTTTGTTTATTTTCTGAATATTCTGCGGCACCAGGCCTCGGATGTCGACATAGGACAATCCCGTGAAACAACTGAACAAAAACGTGTCCCTGACAAGTTGTAAGGTGACATCCTCGTTCTCATACTGCATCATTCGGTTTATTTCATCCATGGTCAGGTAGTTGCGTGTTACGAATTCGCTTTGTAATTTGTAATTGGCAAAGATATCCTTGTCCATATATCCCTTGCTGCGGGCCAGCATGAGGATATGTTTCAGGGCGATCATGTAAATCCAGGTCGTGTTTTTTTTATACCCGGCTTCCTTTGCGATATAGGCGTGGAAGCCCGTGAGGAATTCCCGGTTGAGCTCCTTGAACATCAGGTCTTTCCGGTCGTACTTGTCCCAGATGTAGTTTGCCAGATGCTTGCAGACGCACCTATATTTATAATATGTGGCCTTGCTGCGGCTGATGCCGACCATACGGTTGAATTCTTCGTTGTGCTGCCTGAAAAAGGCGAGCACGGTCTCCTGCCGGAGATTGGCGCCGAAATACATCTCTTTGACCATCATCGGAGTTACGAACGACTGCTCGTAGAATAACTTGTTGTAACACCTTTCGATGTGGTAGTGGATATTCGAAAGTTGTTCGTTGATTCTGCCGGCGGCATTGCTCCGCCCGGCGACACGCCCCATACCGACGTCCCAGTGTTCGGGTGCGACCGAGAGGCGTGTGGAAAACTGCGTCCGCTCTCCGTTGATCGTGATGCGCCCCATGATCGGGACGTTTCCATTCCGGAGAGGCGCGTTTTTCTTGATGTAAAACAATACATTAAACGTGTTTCTCATTGCTCAAATAACCTTTTGTGTTTAACCTAATAACAATATGCAAACCGCATTAAAGGTAATGATTAAGTAACCCCCGAATAATGTATTATTCAGCCTAAATATCTTATTGTATAGATGTTAGCCCGTGTGAGACGGTTACTTTATAGTAACACTACAACAATCCGGTAAGGCATTTACAGAGATTTAAAAGCCTTTTAATCAGTCTATTACGTCTGAATTAGCCGATTTTGCGCCAGAAAAGACCTTGTGCGCTGAATATCATGATGTTGTGTAAGTTAACGCACAATGATAACTTTTTATTTTAAAAAACCAATTAAAATTAACGCTTATGGTAAGAAAAATTGTACTATCGTTAATTGCTGTTTTGGGGATTTGCGCCGTTGCAATGGCCCAGAACCAGCAGGTTTCCGGTACAGTTACCGACGCTGCCGGTGCTCCGGTAGCAGGTGCCACAGTCATGGTGGACGGAACGACGGTCGGAACGACGACGAGTGCTGACGGCGCTTACTCGATTTCTGTTCCCAGGGAGGGTGTTCTGCTGGTGACCTTCATCGGCTATGAGCCCCAGCGTATTGCTGTCGCCGGAAAAACCCGTGTGAACGTCGTGATGAAGGAGGATACGCAGGCGATTGACGACGTGATCGTGGTAGCATACGGTACGGCCAAAAAAGAGGCCTTTACGGGTTCTGCTTCCGTGATGAAGGCCGAGGATATCGGCAAGCGCCAGGTATCCAACATTTCGAACGCCCTGGCGGGTGCCGTGGCCGGTGTGCAGGCTGTTTCGTCGAACGGACAGCCGGGTGAGAGTGCCAAGATCCGTATCCGTGGTATCGGCTCCATGTCGGCGAGCAGTGCTCCGCTCTATATCGTGGACGGGGCCCCTTACGACGGGTCGCTCTCGTTCCTGAACAGTGCCGATATCGAGTCGATCACGGTGCTGAAGGATGCCGCCGCGTCGGCCATCTACGGTGCCCGCGGTGCCAACGGCGTCGTGCTGGTCACCACCAAGCGCGGCAAGTCGCAGGATGCGACCGTGACCTTCGACGCCAAGTGGGGTACCAACTCCCGCGGTGTGCCCAATTACGACGTGATTTCCGATCCGGGCCTGTATTACGAACTGGGCTACAAAGCTTTGTACAACAGTAAGTTCTATGCCGGGAGCTCGGCGGCGGATTCGCGCGCGTTTGCCAACTCCGCCCTGTTCGACTCGACGAACGGCGGTACGGGTTACAACGTCTACACGCTTCCCGAAGGCCAGACGCTGATCGGTGCCAACGGCAAACTCAATCCCAACGCCAAACTGGGCTACTCCGACGGGCAGTATTACTACACCCCCGACGATTGGTACGACGAGCTGTTCGGCAGCGGCAACCTGCGCCAGGAGTACAACGTCTCCATCGCGGGTGCTTCGGAACGCCTCAACTACTACCTCTCGGCCGGTTACCTCGACGATTCGGGCATCATCAAGAATTCGGGCTTCACCCGTTATTCGACCCGTATGAAGGCCGATTACCAGGCCAAGAAGTGGCTGAAGGTCGGTGGCAATATCGGTTTCTCGCACGCTATTACCAACTCCCCTACGGGGCAGACCGACTGGGGTTCGTCGGGCAACCTGTTCTACCTGGCCAACATGATTGCCCCGATCTACCCGATGTATGTGCGCGATGCCGATAAGAAGATCATGTACGACGAACACGGCAATAAGATCTACGACTCGGGTGTGAATACCAACCAGATACGCTCGTTCTCGGGCGGTGCCAACCCCATGATCTCGATCGACCTGGATCGCCACCGCACCTATACTGATGCGATCAACGGCAACTGGTTTGCGACCGTGACGCCCGTCGAGGGGCTGAACGTCACGGCCAACATCAGTGCCAGCGCCATCAACCGCCGTGCGAACCACCTTTATAACTCCTACTACGGTTCCTATATCGGCAAAGGTTCGGTCTCCGTTGCGCAGTCGCGTACGTTCGGCGTCAACCAGCAGTACCTGGCTTCGTACAAGAGAACGTTCGCCCAGAAGCACAACTTCGACGTGCTGGTCGGCTTCGAGAACTATTCGCTGAAGATGCAGTACCTCTCGGGCAGCAACACCGACCTTTACAATCCCAATGTAGGGGAGCTGGACAACACGATCTATGAGACCCCGCAGGTTTCGTCCTACACCGATACCTATTTTACAATGGGTATTCTCTCGCGTGTGCAGTACGACTACGACGGCAAGTATTTCTTCTCGGCATCCTACCGCCGCGATGCTTCGTCGCGCTTCCATCCCGACCACCGCTGGGGTAACTTCGGTTCCGTGGGTGGTGCATGGCTGCTGACCAAGGAGAACTTCCTGAAGGATGTGAAGTGGCTCAACATGCTGAAACTGAAGGCTTCGTATGGTATCCAGGGTAACGACGACCTGCTCGATCCCAGCGGTTACAGCAACTACTATCCCTACCAGGATCAGTATTCGGTAGGCCGTGTCGACGGCGATTTCTCGTTGACGCTCAACTACAAGGGTAATAAGAACATTACGTGGGAGTCCTCGCACTCGCTCAACGTGGGTGTCGAGTTCGGCCTTTGGGACGACCGCCTGAGCGGTAGCGTCGAGTATTTCTCGCGCAAGACCTCGGACATGCTCTACTACAAACCCGTACCTCCTTCGCTGGGTTACTCGCGGCAGCCTATCAACGTGGGTTCGATGCGCAACGCCGGTGTCGAGATCCAGCTGTCCGCCGGGCTGCTGCGCTATAAGAATTTCTCGTGGGATCTGGATCTCAATATGACGCACTACAAGAACAAGATCCTCTCGCTCGACGGCGACGTGCCCGAGACGGGACTGGTTTACTCGATGGCGATCCGCGAGGTGGGCGGCTCGATGTACGACTCCTACCTGAAGACCTATGCGGGTGTCGATCCCAACACCGGTAAGTCGCTCTGGTACGTAGACCCCGACAACGGCGATTATTCGACCACGGATGTTTACGACAACGCCCGCCAGGCCCGCCAGGGCAGCACGCTGGCCAAGGTGAGCGGCGGCTTCGCCACTTCGCTGAGCTTCTACGGCGTGGATATCTCGGCACAGTTCGCTTACCAGCTCGGTGGCAAACTCTACGACAACACCTACCACGAATTGATGCACTACGGCGATAACCTGGGTATGAACTTCCACAAGGATGCCCTCAAGGCCTGGACGCCCGAGAACCCCAACACGAATGTCCCGCGCCTGAACTCGTCCGACGATTCGAACCAGAAATATTCGTCGCGCTTCCTCGTAAGCTCCGACTACCTTTCGGTCAACAATGTGACGGTAGGCTATACCCTTCCCAAGAAGTGGTCGAACAAGATCGGCCTGGGCAGCATCCGCATCTATTTCTCGGGTGACAACCTCGCCGTCTTCTCCGCCCGCGAAGGTCTCGACCCCCGCATCGTATTCGGCGGTACGGGTACTGCGGACAACACCTCCTATTCGGCCCTGCGTACCATTTCGGGCGGTATTAACCTGACGTTCTAATTTTGGCACAATCAAATAACAACGTGTATATGAAAGCAATCAATAAAATATGGGTATTTGCCCTGGGGACGGCGGTTATGGTCTCCTGCTCCGACCTCGATACGTTCCCCGAGAGCGGTATTGTGACCGAGGATCAGAAAAAGGAGGTCGTGGAGGACAACCCCGAACGTCTGCAGGCGGATATCAACACCCTGTCTTCGATCTTCACGAAGCTCCTGCCCAACTGGGCCGGAGGTAGCGCCACGCCTTTCCACAACGACTTCAGCTATCCTGCCGTATGTATCGCCACCGACGGCAACGGTGCCGACATGGTATCGGACAACAGCGACTACGAGTGGTTTTCGGTTGCGTTCGAGTATTCGGATCGCAACGCCAACTATGCCGTGCCCATGTTCACCTGGAATTTCTGCTACAAGCTGAACAAGCAGGCCAACGACATCCTGGCTACGATCCCTGCGGATACCGAAAACCAGACGCTTATCCACTATCGCGGCCAGGCTCTGGTGGCGCGTGCGTTCGCCAACTTCACGCTGGCGCAGCGTTTCCAGTTCACCTACAAGGGCAACGAGGACAAACCGACGGTACCCATCGTGACGTGGGACATGCCGGCCGAGCGTGCCGGTGCGAACCCCCGTGCCACCAATGCCGAGATCTACAAGCTGATCTACGACGATCTGACGCAGGCCATCGCCGACCTCGAGGGTTTCCAGCGCACGAGCAAGGCCGCCGCCGACCGGAACGTGGCTTACGGAATGCGTGCCCGCGTGAACCTGGTGATGAACAACTGGGGCGAAGCTGCCACCGATGCCGAAGCTGCCCTGAGCGGCTACACGTTCCTCTCCAAGGACGACGTGTCGGCTCCCGGTTTCAACAGTGCCAACTCCCCGTCGTGGATCTGGGCCGGCATCTACAAGGCTGCCGACACCCCCGCCAACTACCGCAATATCACCTGGGGCGGACACCTCTGCTCCTTTGCCCGCGGTTATACCACTAGCCAGGGTTTGTATAAGCGTATCAATTCGCTGCTTTACAACATGATCCCCGATACGGACGTGCGCAAGGGATGGTGGATCAACGCCAGCCTCGAATCGCCGCTGCTCGACCACATGGACTGGGACGGCGTGACCGGCTCGGCCATCAGCTCGCTGGCGATTCCCAATGTCAAGCGTGCCTTCCAGCCCTATACCAACGTGAAGTTCGCGCCTTATGAAAATAAGTGCGGTACGGACATCAACGCGGGTGACTGGTGTATCATGCGTGCCGAGGAGATGCTTCTCATCCAGGCCGAGGCCATGGCCATGGGCGGCAACCTCGGCGGCGGCAAGTCCCTGCTCGAGAATTGGGTCAAGACCTACCGCGATCCTTCGTATTCGTGCGCCGCCACGACTCCCGAGGCTTTCCAGAGCGAGATCTGGTGGCAGCGCCGCGTCGAGTTGTGGGGCGAGGGCCATGCCTATACCGACATCATGCGTCTGAAGAAGAACCTCGTGCGGTGCACGACGGACGGCAAGTCGGACTTCCCCGATGCCTGGGCGTTCAACATCGCGGCGACGGACGGTATCCTGCTGATGCGTATCCCCACCGGGGAGACCAACGCCAATGCGGCTATCGACCCTGTCAAGGATAACAACAACGAGGGTACGTTCCCTGTTAACGGCAGCGGAGCTGGTTTGACCGACGGATGCGTAGTTAAATAAGTTTTGAACCGGATAACATCGACAAAATATGAAAACACTCAAGAGTTTATTATATGTGTTCCTGGCGGCGTTCCTCTTCGTGGGGTGTAACGACGACGAGAACTTCAACCCCGGGGAACCCGAAGATCCCGATTGTTACAGCGTCTATTTCCCTACGCAGGAGAATATAGGTTCCAAGGAACTCGACCCCGCGGCTCCGACCGAGATGACGTTCACCGTACGCCGCCTGAAGAGCGAGGGTGCGATCGTAGTTCCCGTGGCCGTAACGTCGAGTGAGGAGGGAATCTTCGTTCCCTCGCAGATCGAATTTGCCGACGGGCAGGAGGAGACGACCTTCAGCATTCAGTTCCCGCAGGCCGAAATCGGTACCACGTATAAATGCGAGGTCAATATCGAGGACAAGAAGTACGCCTCCGTCTATGGTGAAAAAGCCACGGGCTTCGCTTTCAGCGTGACCCGCGTGAAGTGGAACAAACTGACGGGCAAAGGCGGCGAGACCAAGGGTAAGTGGCGCGACGACATCATTTCGACGCTGTTCAATACCGCCAACCCCAATGCCGAGGTCGACGTGGAGATTTACGAGCGGGCCGACAAACCCGGTTACTACCGCATGAATCCCTTTACGCAGGATTTGATCCGGGCCCTCTTTAACGGAACCGCACAGGCTTGCACCGAACCCAATATCATTATCGACGCCACCAACCCCGATGCCGTGTGGATCCCTTACCAGACGACGGGCGTGACGCTCGGAGGTGACGGCGAGATCGAAATTGCTTCGAAGGTCAATGCTAACTTCTCCTCCGTGAGCGAGTCGGCCAGCCTCTACGGTACGCTCAAGGACGGTATCATTACCTTCCCGGCCACCGGCATCATGGTGAACTTCACGGTCTCCGGCGGGTGGTACGGCGCCAACGGCAGCGGTCTGCAACGGATCATGCTTCCGGGTGCCAAGGCATACGACTATACGCTCGCACTGACGAACACCGAGCCTGCGGCCGGTGTGGTCAAGGTCGGCTTCAAGTTCGGTGCGGACGTGGCCAAGGTGAAATACGCGTTCTTCAACGGCTCGATGAGCGACGCGTTGGCCGACGTCCGTTCGGGCGAGATCGAATCGGGTGAGACCCCTTCCACCGAAATCACGGCTTCCGGCACGGTTTCCGCTTCGTTCGACGATACGGGCGTTTATTCGATCGTCGGCAATATGTACAACACGGCCGGCGAACTGGTAGGGCGTTCGTTCCTCTCGTTCGGGTACGTCAAGTCGGGTGAGGAGTCCCAGAATGCGGTTATCCTTTCGGTAAGAACCGAACTTTCCTGGGAAAAAGAGGCGTTGGGCTATACCCCCGAGAATTCGATCAAGGCGATCCTGTTCGGACAGAATATCCAGTCGGGTTATTGGGGTTTGTTCAAGACTTCCGACCTGGCAGGCCTGAGCACGGCACAGTTGGGACAGGTTGCCAAATCCTCGGGCGATGCGTTCACGGAAGAAGAACTCGCGAAGATCAACGGCAAAGAGTCTTTGGTTCCGTTCCTCGTCGGCCTGAACAGCGGTACGAGCTATACGCTCCTGGTTTCGGCTTTCAACGGGTATTTCTCCAAGGTCTATGCCGTCGAGCAGACTACCGCCGGTAAGGAAGACCCCATGCAGCAGAAGTATAAATTCGACGACGTCAAGGGTGAGGTGAGCAAAGACGATCTCTTCAATACGACGTGGAATTACTATGCCGTGGATGCATTCGACGAAAATGATGCCACCAACCGCCAATACCTCGGCAAGGTCACGTTCAGTGAGAATGCTGACGATCCTAATTACGTCAAAGTCAAGGGACTTTCGTCCTACCTTGCTTCGAATCTGGATACGAAAGACGACACGTTCCTGGCAAAGTACAACGGACTGGTCAGCCCGATGCCGACCTGCCACATCGGTATGTTCAAGACCTATCATGTCGGCAACATGTTCACCTACGAAGAGAATCCCACGGGAATAAATGGCAGCCAGGGTTGTCTCTATGCAGGCTATGTCGATGACGGAATCCTTGCATTCGTTCCGAACCCGAATTATGTGACGCAGGGCTACACCTTCAAAGGTATCTATTGGGGTGGTTTCGGCAATTATGATCCAACCACGGGCAAATTCATGAATTTGGCTGCCGATCTGGTACAGTTCGACTACCTGATGCTGATAAATCCCGCAAACGACCCCAATGCGGTAACTGCCGCGGCTGTTGCCCGGGAGCTTGAGGTACGGCCGGCCAACAATTTCGTCGAACTGCGCGGGCCCGAATTGATTCAGGTACTTTGGAGCGAGCAGACCGGCAAACCTGTCAACCGTGCAACATTCGGCGGTTACGGTATGCAGCCCGACCTGGGCGTGGCCGATGCGGTCGCGACCTTCAGCGAGGGCAGTATGCCCCAGGCTCCGGGGGCGATCGTGATGATCGGCAAGAAGGTATCCTTGAAGTAACCGATTCCGGCAATGTTGGAATAATTATCGGGAGGAGCCGGCTCTGAGGGGTCGGCTCCGCCCTCTAAAAACCGATAGACTATGGCTGATAAAAAAATTCTACTTTTCGCCGTGCTGTTGCTGGCGGCGTGTACCGCCGATCCGGCGATGGATGGTGCCGACGGCGGGAATTCTTCTGCGAATACCGCAGCCGCCGCGAAGCTGATCAACACGCCTTACGATGCCAAGCAGGGGTCGCTGATCGTTTGTTTCGACGATGCTGCCGTGCCGACCATCGAGGCTACGGCGGCTTCCTTCGCCGCAACGCGCGGCGATGCCGGGGACGCTGCCGTACTGACCCGTTCGGGCATTGCCCCGGTCGACGAAGTGTTGCAGGGGCTTGAAATCACCTCCCTGCGCCGTGTGTTCCCCTACACACCCCGCCATGAGGAGCGTACGCGTGCCGCAGGCCTGCACAAGTGGTATGTCGTGACTTTCGACGAGCAGGCCGACCTCGAAGCCGCCGCCCTGAAACTGGCCGCCGTGGCCGAAGTCCGGAATGTCGAGTTCAACACGAAGCTTTATGTGACCTCGGTAGGGCCGCGCCGACCGCTGACGGCTGCCGATATGGCTGCCACCCGCGCCGCAGCCGCGGGGCGGTTCAACGATCCGCAGTTTTCCCGCCAGTGGCACTACTACAACAACGGCGACAAGACCGTTGCCTCGACGTCCCGCGCCGGGGCCGACATCAACGCCCAGGATGCCTGGGCGATCACGGCCGGTAACCCCGGCGTGGTGGTTGCCATCGTGGATCAGGGCGTGAAATATACGCATCCCGACCTTGCGGCGAACATGTGGATCAATACGCAGGAGAAAAACGGGGCTACGGGTGCCGACGACGACGGGAACGGCTATATCGACGATATTTACGGGTATAACTTCGTCACGCGCGGTGCCGTCTCCTGGGATCGCGAGGTCTGGGTCGGCGGCGAGAACAAAGGCGATTCGGGGCACGGGACACATGTGGCCGGTACGGTGGCCGCCGTCAATAACAACGGCGTCGGCGTTTGCGGCGTGGCTGGCGGCACGGGGCGCAACGACGGGGTGAAACTCATGTCGTGCCAGATATTCTCGGGCAACGACGCCACCTCGGGGGCTATCACCACTTCCGCCGAAGCCATCAAGTATGCCGCTGACAACGGAGCTGTGATCATCCAGTGTTCGTTCGGAAGCAAGGCCGGAACCTATACTTCGGACAGCGCCTATGAACGCGGCTCGGGCGTGCAGTACAATGCCATCAAGTATTTCATCGAATCTCAGAACTGCGATGCCGTCGGCGGCGGCGTGGTCATCTTTGCCGCCGGCAACGATGCTACTGCCATGTCGGGCTACCCGGGGGCTTACCACGATTATATCTCCGTGACCTCTTTCTCGCCCGATTACCTGCCGGCCTATTACACCAATTACGGCCCGGGCTGCAATATCTCGGCTCCCGGCGGCGACTATAAGATCAGTGCCGATGCGGCCAAGACCTACGCCGAAGTCCTGTCGACGGTTCCTTCCGAGTTGTCGGAATACAACGGTGCCGATTACGGCTTCATGCAGGGTACGTCGATGGCCTGCCCGCACGTTTCGGGCGTCGCGGCGCTCGGGCTCTCCTATGCGCTGGAAAAGGGAAAGAAATTCACGCTCGACGAATTCAAGACCATGATCCTCACCTCGGTGAACGATATGGAAACCTATCTCGACGGTTCGAAAACCGGCCTTGTACTGGCCGACTACCGCAAGAAGATGGGTACCGGGTCGATCGACGCGTACCAGCTGCTCATGCAGGTCGAAGGGACACCCTGCCTGCGGGCCAAGGTCGGCACCAAGCAGCTCGTGGCCCTGACCAAATATTTCGGCGGTTCGGCTTCGAACCTGACCTATCTGCGGGTCGAGATGACGCGGGAGAATATGGATAAGCTCGGCATCACCGAGGCGCCTTCGATCTCCTACGGTAAACTGATGATCCACTGCACCAAACCCGGTGTCGCCAAGATTTCCGTCACGGCTATCGCCGGCGGCGGGAGTGTGGGCGGCGGCAGTTCGATGGGCGGTCAGGAGATCACCAAGGAATTCGCCGTCATCGCCCGCGCGACGGAAAATGCGAACGGTGGTTGGTTATAATAAACGATAAGATCATGAGAAAAACTCTTTATACCTTATTCGCCGTGCTCGGTTTGTGCATGTTCGCCGGCTGCGGCTCTTCGTCGAAAGGCGACGACGCTTCGCCGCTGGCCAAGCAGCTCGTGGGCGAATGGCACCTCGTTTCGTGGAACGGGGCAGCCCCCGGCGTATTCGATGCTTACGTGTCGTTCGCTTCGGATAAGACCTTCGAAATCTACCAGCAGATCGAGCAGGTCGGATACCAGAAATACACGGGTTCCTACCTGATCGGCAACAAGATGCTTTCGGGTAAATACAGCGACAATACGCCCTGGGGCAGCTCTTACGAAGTGTCGTTCGATGAGTCGGGCAATACGCTCACGCTGGTGAGCGATCCTTCGGTGGGCGAAGTGAGCGTCTATACGCGCGCTTCGATACCCGTGTCGGTCAAGGGCGGAGCCACGGTCATGAAGGCCTCTTCCCGCGCCGCCGGCCCGCTGCTGTTCTGACGACCCGGTTTTTCTGTAAAACTTTCTGGAAATGCCTTCTGCAATTCGCAGAAGGCATTTCCCATGTTGCGGACTTGTGCGGGTTTTACTTGAAAATAGGCACCGAAACATCGCTTGTTTTGCCCTGGGAGAAACAGAAACCCTTGATTCCAAACGGAATCAAGGGTTTCTGTTTCTTTTGTGGTACCACCAGGAATCGTAATCCTTCTTCAAGTGGCTGTATATCATTACTTTTCAGAATCGCTTTAACAGCAATCTCCTCCTATTGCTCCACCGCTGGACTTCTGCATTCTGCGCATCGTGGAAGCGGATGGTTTCTTGGTGCAAATATAGTGATTTACTTGGAATTACCATCATTTTTATCTCTCAATCTTTTGATTTCTCTGTCAAAATCGCTTTCAAGCAGTTCCATTTCGCGTTTGCGGTAAATTTCAAACTCCTTTTCTGCCTTCTCAATCGCTTGCTTATGCGAGATGTGTCCCTTACCAATCAAGACTTTCCGTTTGTGAACGATAATTTGATTGTCCAATGCCTCTATCCAATCCTTCATTGTCATAGGATTCATTTCCAGTGCTTGGAACTCGGCAAAGTCCAAGAAGCCGGAGACAAGCAAGTTCAAACGTTGAAGTTCAATCTCCGACAGATAGTTCTTGGCAATCTTCACGTCATCCTTGGTCACATAGTTACCCTTGAAGTTCGTCATGCCCACAAATGGCTTTTCATTGTCCACGCGATTGTAGATAACTTCCGCTGCCGTATTCTCGTGAACGGCATAATGCAATTTGTTCTGCACAGTGGCAAAGAACATTTTTGTCATCTCATCGCGTGGGTCATAGTCCGTGGCAGTTGCATAAATATCCGTAACCTGTTGATAGAAATTGCGTTCACTACTACGAATATCCCTGATGCGCTGGAGCAACTCACGGAAATACCTATTGCCCCCTTGCTTCAACCGCTCATCATCCATCGCAAATCCCTTTTGGATATACTCATGAAGCCTCTGAGTAGCCCAGCGACGGAAACGAGTAGCCACTTGGGATTGCACACGATAGCCCAAGGCGATAACCATGTCAAGATTGTAGTGTTGAACACTGCGTTGCACCTGTCGTTTACCCTCTTGCCGAACTGTCAAGAAATCCTTTACAGTTCGATTTGCGTCTAACTCACCATCATTTAAGATGTTGTCTATGTGCTGACTAATATTCTGCTTTGTTGTACAATATATCTCCGCCAACTGATTTTGTGTCAACCACAAATCCTCATCGGCAAAACGTACAGACACGCGAGTTATCTCATCATCGTCCTGATAGAGTATTATTTTGTTTTTTTCATTCATATCTTTCACTTTCCAGTATGAGTAATTTATTATTTAATCTTTTGCGACAATGCAATTGTAATTTCCTCATTTGTTACATATCTATAAATCTGTGGAGGATGAAATTTAGAATCGACTTTTTTTAATTCCTCCAACCCAATAGGTGTTATTGGTTTGATTATTTCGAACTCAATACCAATTGATTTTTTATGATTAACATAATATGACTCGAAATCTTGTTGCATTATTCCTAAACGTAGTGAATATTTTGCCCACATTTCATTAGGAGTACATTCAATGATGTTTTTTACTTTTCCGAATCCGATTACAGCTTTAACTGGAGCAGAGGCATATATAATGACATAATCCCCTGGTTGAATATGAGGTCTCATTTTTCTCAGTTCAATATCCTTTTGACCTGAAATCAATTTATTTGCATATTCTGGTTTTACTGCTATAAACAAATATTTATGTACTATTTTTGTTCTTTCCATTTGCCCAATTGATATATTTGGAAAAATATTGATTCATTGATTTCTAAAGGAGAAGCGAAAGTATTTCTTTTTCTTCCATTAGAAACCAAAATCTCTTGGATTTTATTATAATTTACAGGATAGTCAAAGACTTCTGTATGACAAAACTTTAAAGCTCTGATGTTTGTGGTTATATTTCCATTACATAATTTTGAAATATCTCGCCACTCATAAATTCCAAAACGTTTATTCACACGGAATAATGTCTTGGGATTTCCTGTCATTACATCTGTCAAATATGAAGAGGCAACTATTGATTTTGCATGAGAATAAAATTTATCACCTCCACTAGCATACCACAATACTCGTGCAGGAAACCTTTCTGTTATGGGTTTTGTATGTCTATAGTACACATTCTCAAAACTCCACAATTTGTCTGGCCTTCCTCCGAATAAATCTTCGTTTGCAATACTGGTGTCAAATAGTTGACCTGCCCAATATGGTTGTATTGGTATAATATATGTAGGAATATTGAGTCCTCTGATTTTTAGAGGGAATAGTTTTCGTTCTACTTCAAATAGAACTCTATCACTATGGTTGACAGTTACTTCAGGATATATTTTTGGAGTAATATGAAGTACATCTTCTTTTGCGATAACTTTGTTGAATACGTATTTTACATAATAATCATCTTGTTCGATAAAACCGAAGTTTCTAAGGATGTCTTTTTGTTCTTCAGTGATAAACTTCTCTTTTAATAGTATCTGATACTTATTACTCTTTAATGTTTTTTGATGGATTTCGGAGATAAGTTTGAAAAATACTGCACTACAAATATCTTTTGCAGAAATACGTAGTAGTTCAATGTCAATTGAATTTTGTTTTTCAACAAAGCCATAAAATGCAATTACTTTCCCATCTCGTTTTAGAACATACAGAACCCCTCCTTCGTAATTTATCATATTATATACGGAAGTACTAAAGGCTTGTTTGTCTTCGCCATTTTTCTGTGTCCAAAATTTATCAATACACGAGGATAACTCCTGAGAATTTAACTTTGAAATAGAGTCTGAATATATACCTTTCAATTGATTAGGCAAATATTCTTCTTCATGTAGAAGTTGGTCTATATGTATGATAAACTCCTGTGGATTATATATTTGTATTGGATATTTGTCCTCTATTTGGGTTTTCTTATTAAGCAGTCCCTCGTCATAAGTGAGAAAATAAGGTGTGCGGGATACAATACATGAGGCTACTTGCTTCCTGTCAGAAATATCATTCTCTGATGTTCCTCCAATAATACTTTCCAAATCCATTACAACTTTTTTCTGTTCCTCAATGTCAACCTGTAATTGAGTAAAGGATGTAAGAAAATTTCGAGTTTTCTCAGCACGCTGTAAATTCTCATCTCTGTCTATTTCATTGTAGGCTTCTGGAGCAAAACAGAGCTCTGCCTCATCAATAAGCCAATCTGCTAACAATCCACGGGGATCTTCAAGCGGATTTACTGCCTCAGTACGTTCTGCTTCCCGTAACTTTACAATGATGTTCATATCCAACAAAGCTTTAACCTTAAAGTTCGTAGATACAGAAAATAAGTTTGGCAGATTGAAATCATACCACCATATATTTAAATAATGCTCATCATAGCTTCTGCTTCTAACTCTACCAAGAGGAACAAATCCTAATTTTCTCCATCTGTTAGACGCATATGTGAAATCTGTTCGACAACTAAGGGAAATTCCACGATATTTCTTTTCAAATTTTTCCTTTAATGCTTTAAATAATGCTGTGGAAACATTTTTACCTCTATAATTATCACTAACACACAGATGCACAATACTAATACGTGACAAACGGAAGGCTACTCGAAACATTAAGTATCCAGCTAAGCCCCTACCATCATGAGCAACGATTATGCATTTGTTTTTTGCATAATCGTCAAAACCGCCATCTGGCATAAAGCCTAAAGTCGCAGAGTACTTTCTTCCCAATGTTTTTACATCAGTAAAAAACTTGCTTTTATTATCAATGAATTCTATTGTCATCTTTCTTTATTAGTATAGGATTCACATTAGACAAACTAAAAACGAATGTTTCTGTATCATCTGTCAATGGAGAAATACCATTATGTTCTTCTAACCATTTTTGATATTCTGAAATATCTGGATCTGATAAACAAATGGCGTACTCGATTCCAGCTATGCATATTACAAAATATATTTCTGCTTCAACATTGCCATTGGAATAGCGTTTGTATTCTTTGGGGAACAGCTTCATTTCATGACGTATCTCATAGTGAATGTTCTCATTTTGATTAAAGAAACAATCTCCTTCCGAATATATCCGACGCTGACTGTATTGCCAATATTTACCCTTACCATATCGGGCATACTCTCGTAAATCTTTCAATATATCAGATTCATCACCTAATAGCTCTTGGACACACAAATCATATTTATCTTCACCCATATTGTACAAGAAATATTCATAAGCACATTTGGCAAGGAAACGAGACATGATAGTATTGGGATATTCTGGCGCAGGGATATATGGACTTAACATTGTCCTTATTTTACCGGTCTTTATCAATTCATAAAGTTCTTCGTCATTAAATGATGCTATAAGTCCGTTTTTCGTTGTTTGCATTACAACCTCGCAACTTTTTGAGATGTCTGGGAATATCATCTTCTCTTTAACAAGTTTCCCTTTTTTGTCAGAATTTCATTTCTGAATCGCATTGAAACAAAATAAGGTTGTGTTAATAAGTCTCTTTCTATCTTAATAGAAAAGTAATTGTTGCAAGTATCACAAACATATCCAGTGGGAAGAATATATTCCTTATTTCCAAGTGATTCGGGAATAATATGCTCAGCACTCTTAGAGGTTGAAGAATCTTTATGGCAGAATATACAGATACTCATATTTCGTTTTTCTATTTTTATCCATTATGCGATTTTTTTATGATACTATTACTGCAAAATTTAACTTTTATCTTTTATAAAAGTACCATGATCTTGTAATACATTTAAAAGATTTATCGTAGAGTCACATCCATATCTTCCGATATAATACCAGTATGCCTCATATATAGAATCATACGTAACTTTTGGATTGATATCCATTGGTGTACCATTATCTATTATTTTGTAAACTGTACATTTTGTATAATATGAAATATTTTTATCTCCATTATACTCAAGTATATTAATCTTATCACTTCTTATATCAATACAAATTGTTACAGCTCTACCATCATCTGCCGTTAATTCTATACCTAACTTACGATTAACATCTATCTGCTTTTTATTTAATCTAATCAAATCTAATTTTGAAAGTATCTTCATTATTGACAAAATCTCATTGCCATATATAGGAGAAGATACATCGTAATGTGATACAGTATTTAGAACATTGTCTTTATATATTTTCAAGTCTTTAAAATCATCAAAATCAATAAATTCTTTTTTGCAATAATCGCTTAAACAGACAATCCTGTCATTTAAAGATGTATCAACAGTTTTGCCTGTTCTTGGATCTCTTTTCCTTAATAATGTATCTGGATATAAATTGCTTAATATGTCTTCACACCATTTCCTTAATTGCTGCCCACAAGCAGGATAGTCATGCATTATATAATATTCTCTTGCTTTTAGCTCCGCATCTTTTTCTTCTATAAAAACAGGATAAGGTGTACACTTGTTAAAATCAGTAGAATTATCTCTATCATGCATATATATACCACCACATAACCAAGCTCCCTGTTCCTTTTTTGAAAAGATTCTTTTCTTAAAGGAAGCAAACAAGAGTCTGTCATGCGTAAATACGTATAATTTATACTTGGGAGCGATCTCGTCAAGTAAATATTTTATAACTTTCATACGATTACTCATATCCAGACTGATAAGCATATCATCAAGTGCAAAAAAAGATCCCGGGGTTATTGCCGTGGCTGTCATCGCAGCAAATCTAACGGACAATGCGATAGCCGTTAGTTTTGCTTCATTGAAATAGGACTGTGGCTTATAAACTAAAAATCCATCCTCCTTTATTTCTATTCCGATTTTGGAAGTATACAAATTAGCACTCTTGACATCTTGACCGTTTCTATTATTCCCATAATAAAGATAGAAATGTTCTTTCAATGTATTATCCTGGTCATCATCACTATAATAAATCAGTTTTATTTCAAGAGCTCTTTCATCTTCGTTTTTAAAATTGTCATTATAAATAGAAGTAACTTTTGTGTTTATTCTATTTATAGAATTATTTAGGAGTTTATTAAAAGCGGTTATTTTATCTTGGATGTTTACATCTTCCATACCGATACCCGCATTATAATCTCTTACTATGTCATCATATAAATCAGCTAAGAATATTGATGTTCCTGCAGGTATGTGGAAAGGAAGAATATCTTTATAAAAAACATTCCATAAATCCATCTCTTCAGAATTTCTTGCTGCATGGAAACGTGATATATATGAGTGGTTTATAAATGCTGAATTTTTATTTAATATCCTAATTTCACTTTCATCACCTCCGTTTTCTGATAATAAACCTCTATTATCCAGTCTCCAAATCTTACCATCTTCAAATGTAATACGTATATACGGAGCGTATGTATTATCCTTTGCTTCATCGTATCTATGTATATTAATGAGATTTTCATTCTCTGGAGTAAAGTTTCCATTGACAATGCTACCAGGCGTGAAATATTTGGCACCTTTGTCATCTTTAAATACACTTTGCAGTAAAGCATGAAGGGCATAATACAATGAAGATTTGCCGCTTCCGTTCTCTCCGTATAAGAGCAAATTCTTTCCTGTTCCTAAATTCAATGTGAAGTTCGCAGGAAACGCCTTAAATCCATCTATTTCTATTTGAGTTATAGTAGCCATGGCTTTATGATAAAATTATTGTTCTTAATATTTCCGATTTAGAAAGAGATAATGAGTTTATCGAATCGATAATACCAGTTGAATCTATTTTTTTGTATAATTCCCAACTATCGCTTATGTTGATGCTGTTGAAGCGTCCAACATAGTTTCTTAATGTAGAAATTGCTGGAATTTCCTGCATCTCTTGCGGAAAATAGATCTCATATACACAACCATCAATTAAGGTCTCGAATTCTGAAGATATATATGAATTCTGAACAAGATTACTTGCCCGATTTTTTGTATTGTTCAGCAATATGATTATACCAACCAATTTGCCTATTATCTCTTGAATATCATCAGACGGTATCGCAATAGGGATTTGTCGCAAAGGTTCTTTATCTAATTGATAGTTTGCCCCCTGCATTTTTCCTTTGTTTTTAAGCCAAAACTCTATCAGCTTTGAGTTTAATAAGCCCGTAAGGTATTTAAGATTTACTCTACTCGTTTGAATCATGTTAAACGTTTGCGATATATAGCATTCAAAATCACAATATGAAAATATGGGGCGGCCCACACATTTTCTTACAGCGATAATTTTATTGTTTATGAAAAATCTATTTTCTCTTGCTCTATGTAAACCATACGGCTTATTGTCTGATGTGAAAATAGGTAAGAATCTATCCAAATGCTTCTTGATATTCGGATAATTATTCAAACTATTTGGGTTCTTGTAACTGGAATCCGTGTATATTGTCCAATATTTATTGCCACTTTGTATGGAATATCTTTTTACATTTTCATTAGTATAGTATGGCTTTATTAAGTTTAATTCATTGGGGCTTAAAGACAATGAATCTAATTCATAATCGGTTAAAACAAATATACCTTGATTAACATGAAAATCGGAACCTAATTTCTGTTGATTCCGTTTATTCAATGTATCTTGTGGAAAAACAACACCTTGCGCAATCTCTTTGTCTGTTAAATATATAACATTGGATAGATTGGATATTGCTTCTAAAATACCATCACTTTGACTAAATGTTATATTCCTACCATAGAAGTTAGTCCTTCTAATGGTTGGAGTATAACATTCGGCTTTAGCATAGGACTTATATGATGGCTCTAAAACCGCTATGGCTTCCTTTTCTGTTGCTTTAAATGCCGTTAATTTGCGATAATCAAATGTATAATCGTCTGTTACTTTATCTTTTTGGAACATCATAATCATGGTTTGAATGCTTGCACTTTCAAACATCATTACAGAGCCAAAGTCAACAATATTGCAGATTCGTGTTTCCTTTATAACCTTATCCCTAAGTTTGCTTGCACCGAAACTTGTCACCCAATTGTTTGTTGCTATAAAACACAGAACACCATTAGAATTCAACAGATCTAATCCATTGCAAGCAAAGATATACCATATATCCATTTTCCCCTTATAATAAGGAGAATCTTTATATGGTTCAAAGAATGTCTTTGACATACGCCCCTCTTTGATATACGGAGGATTGGCTATGATTATATCAAAGCCAGTGAAAGTTCCATTGTCATCTAATAGTTGAGGATATTCAAAACGCCACTCAAACGAATCTTTATATTTTTTGTTGTTGAGAATCCTATTCTCCTCTTCAACAATACTTAATAGCGTTTTTTTAGCCTTTTCATATCCAATTGGATCTTCTTTTGCTTTACATTTGCCCCAAAAATCCACAAATTCATAATTGTGTACATCAGCTGCGGCTTTTTGTTTTTTCTTTAAATCCTTTATGGCCAATGTGATTTTGAAACAATTTTTTATTTCATTTATTTTTGTCCTTAATCCAACTTTATCAGAATGTTCTTCTGTGTACTTAATAACATCTTTTTTGTATTTTTCGAGAGTATAATCTTCCCAGGCAGTCTTGTTCTTTTTTGCATTTTCTCTTCCTACACGATTGTATTCCTCAAAGACGTTGTCAATAGGGGTATCTAATGAATAGCGGTATATTTGAGAATTTCCACAAGTAATCTTATAATCAAAATTTGGCAGCGGTTGCGGTTTTTCTGCATCAACTACCAATGCCAACCAGAAACGCAAACGGGCTATATCAACGGCACCCTGCTCGATATCAACGCCAAAGATATTATTTTGGATAATATTAAGTTTTGTGTTAGTAGAATTAAAGTTGCCATGAGGTTCTGCATGTGAATGCAAATGATGTATTGCGTGATACAATACATAAAGGATACCCATAGGAAATGCACCCGAACCAATGGCAGGGTCACACACTTTAACCTCTTTGAGTAACTGGGTGAATCGTATCGCAATATTCTTGCTTTGGAGCATAGGATTCACTACGCCATCGTTTATGAGTTGCTCAATAGGTTCAGCATATTGTTCTTCCGGCTCGTGTGTTTTGAGGTATTGTATTACACTCTGCCGACACATATATTGTACAATTTCCTTGGGGGTATAAAAGGCTCCTTTATCTTTGTTATCCTCCAATAGATTTTCAAAAATATGACCTAACATTTCAGGATCGATACCTACCTCGCTGTCATCGGGGTCGTTCTCATCAATAGTGAAATTGTATTGAGAAAAGAAATTCATCAAATCTTTGAAGTAAGTATATGGAAAATCAATGCTTAGGTTGTCTGTACTATCGGGGTCAAAGAGCCCGCCATTGAGATATGGAATACCCTCAAACTCTGTTAAAAGTGACAAATTCCATCTGTTCTTTGTAAATAGTGTAACACGTTCTTCTGGCTTGGTATTCAAAACACCAAAGAATAATGGTTCTAAAATATCGCTTAACAACCTATTATTGTTAGGATATTTATCAATGAGATTGCTAAGGTAGTTTTTGTCCCCACCTTCCCACTTGATCTTTGAAGCAGATGCAGGTACACCCATCCAACCTTTCTTTTGTAAGAACTGCAAGAATACTAAGCGTCCTAACAATTTCTTGACATAATCACGATGCTGTTTTGTATCAGAGAGCGTGTCAACAAATTTTTTATATTGAGCTTTGTATCCAGCAAAAAACTCTTTATTGAGTCGCTCGACAGAGAATGCATCAATAACATCTGTCAAATAGATAGATTCAGATATTTTCTTATTAGCCAATTCTATAAGTCGGCTTGCAGCCGTAGTGCAAGGCTCGTTCTTGCCTAACAAGAATGTATATCGCTTAGGGGCAGTCTCCTTTTTAACCAATTCTCCGCTTTCATTGAAATAGGTCTGCTTGGCGATGAATGTTAAGCGATAGTCATCTTGATTTTGTGAATAATAGAAAACCAAAGCTCCATGAATCAGACCTTGATCCACATACTTGGCAGCAATATCGCGCAAACTTTTACGGTTGCGTGATATTTGCACATTGTCAGCGACCTCAAAACGGAATAAGGCTAATGAACGTCTGTCATCTAAACGAATGTTTCCAATATGCCCACCATCTTTCACATGAGAATCCGTAATCTTAGTAACACTTGTGAAGATTTCAACTTTAGGGAAGATCTTTTCCAACAAATCTTTCCAAATATCGAAATCAAATCTTGCAGATAGTATATTTTTCAAATATGCTTGATTCATAACAATACTTTATTACATATTAAAACTCTCTGAAATAATAATTTCAGGCATAAACTCTTTCGGCACTTTAAGCATATCTACTTGTTTGTCAACATATCCATTTTGGATATGTTCTAATGGATATGTTGATATAATCTTGATTAGTTGTTCTAGTAGAACAACTGGTTTGACTGGAACTTTCTTTGTCGCTGTTTTCAGCTTATTAATATCTCGTTGCAACTGTTGGAATTTACCAGTTGTAATAGCTTGTTTGGATTTATTAATCAATACAAGTTCTTGCTCCGTAATGTTTGGAATACTTACAAAACCATCAAGATAAGCTATAGCTTTTTTCTCATTGGGACCTTGAGCTGGGTTAACTTTTTGTTTTGTTGCCTTGGCCGCCTCTTCTTGTCTGGCAAATGTATCAAGTGCTGTTTTCACTTGTTCGTGATGCCTGGAATGAAGCGGAATTGACTTTTCATCTATATGGGCTTCAAATTCTTTTACAGCTTCCAAGAAAGTCAGTTCCTCTATGCTTCCGTCTTCTCGAACAAATGTAAACGCATCACGGCGCTTGTTTCGGATAAACACAATGGTGCTTCCGGGTATAAACTTACTTTTGCGACCTGTACGGGCTCTTAATGGCAGTTTGCAGATTCGTTTAATCAAATCAGGCTCATCTTGTTTTAGTTGTCGGATCCACATCAGGTAACGCAACTTCTCATCGCGTTCTTCATCAACATTTTTGTCGAATAGTCCAAAGCTTTCGGGATTCTCATCGGTAGAGTATATTTGACTATCTTCACCCAATGCAGCATGGAAAGCAAAGAGTTTCATTTTTGCTTTCTTCTCCAGTTCAATGTCATCATTAACTTTGGACGTTGGGAAGAAGTTGAATATATAAACCTCTTTAGCTGTGCTACCGATACGGTTTACACGACCTATTCGCTGCATAAGCCTTGTTGAGTTCCAAGGTGTATCGTAGTTTACTATAACATTTGCACGATGGAGGTTTACTCCCTCGGCAAGAACCTCGGTGGAAATAACTATGTTATAATCGTTCTTCTTGTCTCCTTTGTAGTTGGCATCGAAGTTCTCCTTCAATAGTGGCATTTGGATGTCTCTATTATCACTCTGTACCGTCATAATTTTGTCAAAACCATGATTTCTGAGAGAGTCATAAAGATATTTTGTGGTCTCTTTTGATTCTGAGAATATGACTAGCTTACCCTCGTGATTAATAGATTTATTCAATAGAGTATCTTTGAGGTATTGGATGAATATATCTAACTTGGGGTCAACATCTACAGCATCCCACATAGAAACCAATTCCTTAAGAATAGCATTATCAGCCTTGATTCCCTCTTCAAAGCCCGCTTCAAAATCATCAGGTGTACAGACTTCTATTGTCGGGTCGATGTATTTTTCCTCCTCAATCAATTTTATCAATTCGTCTTCCTTATCTTCGCTAAGTAGTTCATTGACTTTCAGATTGGGGGCGATGTATATAGTACCATTGCCAAACATATCAAGCATTACCTTGTTGGCCTCGTAGTATCGATGCAATGATTGCTTGAATGCATAGAAACTACTATCTATTCGTTTGACAAGCAAAGTCTTCATAATGCCTGCCAATTGGATAGAGATCATATCTGCCTTCTTGTACTTGCTTTTCTTTGGCGACTTTAAGTATTTTATTGCCTGATATCTGTAATATTTAAGACCGTTTATTTTATCACTTAGATACATTATAGTTTTGTCATATAAAGTTTCTAATTCTGTGTCCAGTTGATAATATATCTTTCGAGGAGACTTGACATCAGGGAAGTGGATGTTCTGTTCCTCCAAATCTTTGCGATATGCATCATTTTCCATCAGGTCGGTACGAGTACGACGTACTGTTAATGGCTCCACAACCTTGATGCGGATTCTCTCATATATGGACTTAACTTCATCAGCGATAAGAGTTAAGTCCTTTTGCTTTTTTAGCTTGTTGTATCTGTCAATATGCTCACGGAAGAATCGTTGTAAATTGCCCTCCTCTAAGGTACTATCCTTAGAGTCTTGGAACAAATATACAAGATTAGCTATATCTTCAGGCTTATTATTAAGTGGTGTGGCAGATACAAGTATCACTTTTTTGTCGTGCAAACTGCCATCATAGCGTTTTGTCTTAGTCTTACACAGTTTTTGCAATTCGTTATACATTGATGCCGTGTCGCTTCTAAATTTATGCGCTTCATCAACAATAATCAAATCATATAATTCTGGATTTTTGATCTTGTGAAGACTCCCGTTTGTTATGATTCTAAAATTGTCCAACTTAAACTCTGTAAGAGTCTCCTCCCAGTTGTCCTTCATTGCAGGAGGAACTATTACTAATATGTGAGAACGATGTGTTGGAAATCCATTGGAGAAAAAGAATTTCTTTGCGATAAGAGCAGACACAACGGTTTTACCTAATCCGACAACATCGGAAAGGAAAAAACCATTATGTTTCATCATCTTGGCATATCCATCATTGACTGCATCTATTTGATATGACAGTTTCTTATATCCCATAGGCAAATCGGATACAGAGTTAGGATCAAAGTCAATACTCTTGCCGAAGTATTCTAATAAGAATTTTAGATATACTTCGTAAGGCGTGAAGTTGGTATTTAGATATGACTCGTTCTTTATTTTTTCTATGTGAGTTATATCTATTTCAACTGCTTCCGCCCATAACTTTTCAAAGGTTTCGGTAGCAAATTGTATATCATCATCATACCTTAATTCAACATTGAATTCAAAGTTCTTTTCTAATCCAGACTCTGTTAAATTACTTGAGCCTGTGATGACGGAACCATAACCATGCGGATGATATACCTCTTCACGAAAAATGTATATCTTGGCATGAATGTTTTGTTTTGGATGAATTCGCATAGTTATTCTACCAGTCACTATATCCTCTATAAACTGATACATGCCATCCTCGACCTCTTTGTCGTATTTCGCCTCTTGTATATTACGTTTAATGTCATTAAAGAACTCTTCTTGAGACTGTTCAGTGTTAGGATTAAATAATAATCCCTGCTGATTTGCTTGATAGGTAAGCTTATCGACATTTATGCCAACCAATATACGTATTTGTGGGGTTTGTTGTATAAACTTTCTAATACGAAAATAGCCTGATGCTCGAAAATATCCGACAAGTGCATCAAAGAAATGCACTTCCTTATATTTGAAAACTCCTTCAATCTTTTCAAGAAGGGTATTCTCTTTTTCGTTTGTGAAAAAATTGGTTCCCATAATCAAGCACCTTTCAGGTTATTTATTAAGTCTTTTGGCTCCACATTTAAAACAGTTGCAATCTTGACAAGCATTTCTAATGATGGTTGTGAAGTATTGGAACACCAACGGGAAATAGTTGCTTCATTCTTTTGAAGTTGCTCAGCCAACCATTTCCCTGTCTTATTTTGTTCCGCCAGCACAATCTTCAATCGGTTTATTCTTGTTGCTTCCATAAGCCATAAGAGTATTCTATAACTGTATATAAGTTGATTCTATTTGCAAATATAATGATAAAGATTGAAAGTTGCCTATTAAAGTGAACTTTTGTGCCTAAATTTAAGTATATTCCAATAATATGGCTTGTGTGAGAATAAAATACCCCCTCAAGTATCCCTTATGCCCCTCTAAGTTCCCTCTTAAGTTGAACGCTCATTCAGATTCCACTGACCAAGCACCGACTAAGCACCGCTCAACTACCGACCAAGCTCAAGAGATAATTCTTTCAATGAGCGAATACTATATGACGATGAATGAAATCATGACAAGTATGAGACTTAAACACCGTACGTCATTCCGAGAAAAATACTTTCTTCCTGCATTAGAGGACGGAGCGATTGAACTGCAATATCCAGAACAGCCAAAGTATCCAAAGCAAAAATATAGGCTCACGGAAGTGGATAAAGAATGGTTAAGAAATAATACTGCTCCATCTAAATCGTAAAAACAGCACCGTAGGTTTGGAGGGTTTTTCCGACTTCGGAGGAAAACTCAGCCTCCTGCAAGGGCAAGGCGTTTTGAGTTGCTCGAAGTATTTTGAGCAGACGAAAACATACCTTGCTGTGTTCAGGTGAACACAAGAATCCGTAAGGAACGGATTAATAGAGAAAGATACTTTTATAAGAGAACTATACCATACAAAGTCGCTTTTGAGTTAAGCTGATAAAATGTATGTATGGTCATACATTAATACAACTGGCCATAACGATATCTAATCAATAATATGCTTTTTCAGCCATATGTATAATTGATATGTCGTATGACTGATAATACGGCTAACTGATAAGATTGACATATTTTTAAATACACAAAGTAGTCGAACCATTCAAATGCGATATAGGACAATGACTACCACATCAGCGCAACATACTGCCACTTTTAGGAAATCCATTGTCAGATAACGGATTATATATTCCTTTGCGGCAAAAGAAACAATAACAGCAAAGAATAATGTATATGGAAATCGTATCTATCGAAAGAAAGACCTTTGAGGCGATGGTCGCCAAGTTCGACCGCTTCGTCCACCGTATGGAAGCCATCTGCCAGCGGCACGGCGAAAAGAAAATGAGTGAGTGGATGGACAATCAGGATGTGTGCCGGATGCTGAACATCAGTCCGCGCACGTTACAGACGCTCCGAGACAATGGTACGCTTGCCTTCTCGCAAATTAACCACAAGACGTATTACCGTCCCGAAGACGTGAATCGTATCGTGGCTCATGTAGAGGACAGACGAAAGGAGGCACGATTCAAGGGAAAGACAATACAAATAATAAACAAAGTAGAATAACAATTCCCACTAAATCCAAAGTAACATGAACGAACTGATGACCAAAGACAACGAGTGGATTATCCACTTCATGGGCAGTCTCGACCGACTGCTGGACAACTACGAGCGACTGACTACCAACTATCGCCCTACATTGGGCGGAGAGCGTTTCTTCACCGACAAGGAAGTGTCGGCACGATTGAAGGTAAGCCGTCGGACACTCCAAGATTATCGCAACGAGGGACGGATATCCTATATCCAGTTGGGCGGCAAGATACTCTACCGCGAGTCGGACATAGAGAAAATGCTGCTTGACGGCTACCGCTCCGCCTACCGACAGACGGTCATCTGATTTCCTTGAAGGAGCGCAGTTTGCCGTCTGCCCTATAATTTGCGATAGCAATGGACTTACAGCGAAAAGAAAAAAGGAACGACTTACGGATGAAGTATCAAAATTCTGCTTCACCTGTAAGCCGTTCCTTTTCTTGTCTTCTGATTTCCCGTCAGTAGCTTGTTTCCGTTGCCGGATGCCTTTCAAGCGTGTGGCAGGCAGGGCAAGGTTTTCGGGCTGAATACGCTCCATAGGAGGAAGATTCAGCCCGAAACGGCTCTGCCGCCTGACCTTTCCGCTGCCATCAGAGCCATACGCTACCTTTGCATCCGAGCATCGGGAACAGGTGGTTGGCGGGATGAGCCTCAACTATACCATAGGTTGCTTCCTCTGCTACAGGAAACGAGCAATGTTATCGGTGTTGCTCTTTTAGTGGCGCAGATTTCAGTTATTGCAAACCGTCTGAACAATGCACTTTCTTTACTGCGTACTCTGAATGCAACGGCTATAATCATTTCAATGTTATAAGTATCATAACTGATTCCATCGGGTTGCTTGACATACTTCATTGTGTCCACTTCGTTCAGTTCCTTGTTCTTGTAGATGCTGTGTATCGCCTTACGAGCTTCACACGAGAATACCCCGAACAAGTCGGCTATCTCAAATTGGGTCATCCATATAGGTGCAGAGGGAACACTCACCACTCCGTTTTTACTGATTGTGATTATTCCTCTTTCCATACTCATCCCATTACTTTAGCCATCATGTTCTTTACATTATTCATATCGCGCAGGATGGAGGAATCCAACACACGGGCATAGTGCTGGGTCATTTTTATATTAGAATGGCCGAGCATTTTCGCTACATTCTCAATACTCACACCGTTGGCGAGACATACAGAGGTCGCATACGAGTGACGAGCTACGTGTGTGGTCAAGGTCTTGTTTATCAGACATAAGTCTGCGATTTCTTTCAGATAGCTGTTCATTTTCTGATTGCAGGGAACTGGCAGCAGCCTGTTTTTCTTTTGGCAAGCCGGATGTTCCGCATATTTACGGAGAATCTCCAATGGGATATCAAGCAAAGGAATGTTGCACATGTTCTTCGTCTTTTGGCGAGGCTTGCGAATCCATAGGTTGCCATTAGAATCTTCCACGATATGTTCCGGTGCCAGTTGTTGTACGTCTATGAATGCTAATCCGGTGAACGCTGCAAAGATAAAGACATCACGGACAATGGTGATACGCTCTAACGGAAATTCCTTGTGATAGATAGTGAGTAGTTCATCCATTGTCAAGAACTCACGGATAACCTCTGTCTCATGAAACTTGATGCCGATAAAGGGGTCTTTGGTAATCCATTCGTTAGCAAGCGCAAGATTGGTTATCTTCTTCAAGCACTTCATGTAGCGGATAACCGTATTCTGCTGGCACTCCTTTTGGGTTTTGAGGTAGAACTCAAAAGCACGCACCAGTTCGCCATTGACTTCTGACAATGGCAAATCCTCCTTGCCGTATTTCTGTTTAATAAGTTCTGCAAGATAACGCTTGCAGCTTTCATAACGTCGGACGGTAATCAGGGCATAGTCCTTTCCGACAAGTTCACGGCATTGGTCGTTATGTTCTTGGATGGTTTGAATGAGAGTGCGGACAACCTCGGGCACTTGGTCTTGTCCGAAGAACTTTTCCTGCAACAGACGTGCATGGATGGGAATGCCTTCGCTTTCCAATTCGTTGAAGATACCATGCAGTTTGATTCTGGCCTCTTCAATATAGGCATTCAAGTCGCAGGACTTGCGGCTTTTGCCTTTGGCGCGCTCCTTCGCCTGATTCCACAAAGCCGGGTCGATACTCTTGCGGATGTTGGTTTCCACTCGTGCTCCGTTCACCGTGATGCGCATACACACGGAGGCTTCTCCGTTTTTCAGCAGTTTGGCTTTCTTGAGAAAGAAAAGCACTTTGAATAAGTCTCGTTTCATGTTCCTACAGTTTTATTCGTGGTACAAAAGTAGGAAACCATACACGCTTTCTTGATACGCAAAATGCTGCAATTCAGAGAGAAAGAATCTTATTCGGTGGAGATGTTTGCTCCACCTATTTTGCTCCACCTTTTGGAACACCAGCAATCGTAATATTTTGCCATTTTTTGCGTCCCGCCGGAAAACAAAAAATCCCGATTTCGTTTGGAAATCAGGATTTTACTGTCTTTTGCTTTTCTTCTAAGTGGTGCCACCAGGAATCGAACCGGGGACACAAGGATTTTCAGTCCTTTGCTCTACCAACTGAGCTATGGCACCATCCTATTGAGTTATAAAACTCTGTTACAAATGATTACGAAACTCGATCTTTTTCTCTGACACCCGACCTTTTCAGTTCGGTTTACAACGTGGTTTACACAGTCGTTTTTGCAAAGAACGATACCTATTTCGGTTTCATTGCGAGTGCAAAGGTAAGCAAATTTCTCAAACTTGCAAAAGTTTCCTCGAAAATTTACAACTTTTCTGCCCTCAAACAATCATACAGCCGCGATTAGAACCGCTTTCTATCCAACATCAACCTTTTCGCAAGTCATTTCAAAACCATCCAGAACCGTTCGGGCAAGTAGATATTCTTCACCTCTCTTGCCTGTTCAAACAGCGGGGCAATCTCGGACGGACTAAACCCTGCTATTCCGCAACCGATTTCCGTTACCAAAAATTTCAGTTGTGGATGTTGCTTTGCAAACTTGATAAACTCGTCCACATAAGGCTGGATTGTTTCCACTCCGCCCTGCATGGTCGGTATGGCATAACTCTGCCCCTGCAATCCGACACCTTGTCCCCAGACAGCCCCGAATTTCTGATATGCCAACCGTGCAGCACCCCCGCCGTGCATACCTGCAAGGTTGCTACCGAACACGAAGATTTCGTCGGGTTGGAGTTTAGTGATGTAATTGGGTGATTTTTGCATGGCTGTTTATTTACTCAAATGTCGAAATTATTTGATAAGATTGCAAATTCCACTAAAGAAAAAATCCCCGACCGTATGGCCGAGGATTAGCATTGTAGTTCTTCATATTCTTGTGACATAATTTCAAAAAAATCATTTTATATAGCCCTTGAAAAATGTGTCACTTAATCTTTACCGATTTTTCAACCCCTTTGTGCCACTCTGTTTCATCGTCCCATTCAATCGTTTGAACGATTACATACCCTGTCTTATTAGGGGCGATCCTTACTAAATCGGGCGCATCGCCATTTATAGGGTCAAAAAAGGCATCATGTGTATATACACTCACTATTTCTTTCCACACTCCCTTACGAAGTGAATATACCTTATAGAAAACAAAGCGGCTAACAGCTCTCTCAATAAAGCCAATTTCATCCGTACCATCACCATTCAAATCACCCTCGTTGGTTAAGCGCTCAATCTGAAATTCAGTTTCTATGGCAGGAATTGTTGGATTGCTGAATGTTATATTGTTGGGTTTCCCATCATCTACTTCATCAAGGCTGTAATATTCAGCAGGGTTTGATTCGCTGTAAGCATATTCGATCTTTCCATCACCGTTAAAATCCCCTTGTATAGTATCTCGTTCATAACTATCTCCTATAATCGAATCGGTTTGTTCAGTTTGCCTTATTCTATTTTCTACAACTATATTCGCTGGATTCCTATTCCCACACCCTACAATCAGCAGGGCGAATATGGGGAGTAAATTGGTTTTCATTTTAGTATTCCCATATCTTTGACTCTTCGTCATAGGTTAGATTAAATCTTTTTAAAGTGTCTCGCGTCGGCGAAATAATTGAGACTGCTATGCCTGCTCCATGCCAATCACAATCAATAATTCTACTGAAAATGTATTTTTGTGTTCGAAAATTGAATTTATAAATATCAACCTCAGCATATCCACCACCACCACTTAATATGTTAAATATCTCCTTTCGTTGAGTATTAATGCCAAAATAATGTTGGTCTATACCTTGAAATGGCTGAGGTAATCGAGAAATAATATTAACAGGTTTGTCATTTATAATCTTATAAATAGCAGTAAACACCCCTACACCTCGTTGGCTTATATTCGGGATAACATCTGTAAGTATTTCTGCTTGCCCGTCGAAATCAACATCCATAAAACAAAATAATTCATGGTTGGATATGTAGATATTAGGGGCTGCAACTCGAGGTTCTTCATAGTCTACATATACACTATCTTTATCGTGAGAAGGGTCATAATGTAATCTGCTTAATTTACCGCCATATATTGTAAATGACTTATTCGTATTTTCGCTTGTAAAAATCAAATCAATATCATAATCATCATAAGGGATCTGTAAATAATAGGCCCCTCCTCTTTCTCCATTGCTTATTGTATCTCGTGTAATTACCCCTTTTACTTTATAGCCACATATTGGCTGTTTGTAAAAGCAGTAAAAGGTATTGATTGATTTTGTCTTTAAATTGTATTTTAAGTCTTCTACCCACCACTTTATAAACTCCTTTGCGTCCTCATACCGATTATTATCATCCATTGGCAACTGTTCAAACACCTCTGCGGACTTTTGCATCATCTTAATAGCATTGTCTAAATCTCCTACACGTTCGTATAAATGCGCTTTCTCATAATAGGTCGTTGCTGTCATTTGGCTGACCTTTCCATATTCCTGTTCTGCATATTTCAGCATATTATCGTATAGGTGCTGTGCATTGTCTACTTGTCCTGCAACTAAATAATCAGAAATAAGGTTGAGCATCATTTCTTCTTTCATTGCAGGATTGGAATATTGCCGAGCAACTGAATCAGCTTGCGTTTTCCGCACAAAGGCGTTCAACACGCTATCGCCGCCTATTGTTCCCACGTTGAAATTCAGAACGACATCATTCAGTATTTCATCATAGGTTTGCTGTGGACGGTGATTTCCACACCCTGCAATCAGCAGAGCGAATATGGGGAGTAAGTGGATTTTCATAATATAGCATTTCATTCGATATTCAATTTGATAATCTTTTGTTCTTTCTCTTTATAGGAGAAATTGCCTCCTTGTTTTTCAACCATCTCCATATAAGTAGACTTGATGGTTAATGTTTGTGGATCAAATTCGAGATTAACATAAGAATCTAATCCGCCATAAAACTCTATGCAACCATCCTTTATATTATTTTGGAACTGTTCAGGATAAAATTCCGAATGGGTTGTAAAGTTTCCATATTCGATTGTAATAATCTCAAAATATGCTACATTATAGCAGGAACTTATAAGCACATAATACGTTTGTTCATTGTGCAGAAATGAAGATATTTTGTCAATCTGTTGGTTGGAATATTTCTTTTGTCCCCAATCTGCTATTTGATTCCATTCGGCCTGCCCCTCTTTAACATACTGTAAATAAACGCAGTCAAATCGGCCAGAACTTCCATAGCGATCTTCACAACAGTATATTTTGTATTTCCTATCTGGCGTTTGGAAGATTCTAATTCCGTCTGTCGCTTTTCTGAACAAACTATCTACCTCGTCATGCTTTGGATTGTGTTCAAATAGAGGTAGTGTTTGGCTGAATGTTATGGGTAATGATAAATATTTTTCCAACTCGCGCTCAAATGCTAACGATAATTGCCCAGTCGTACAATAGTAACACAATGATAAGAGTGTATCAATATAATGAATATCGTTTAACCGAGGCATTTGTGTTATATCAAACCGTTGATTCTCACCCCATGTTAAAATCAACTGTTTAGAATTAGGATGTTTTGTCGAGAGATAATGATTGACCACTTGCGACCAATCCAAACGGATCGAATCTATATATGAGAAATATTCATTGTCATCATGTAACAGTTCTCGCCATAAAGCAGGGTCAGCAATCTCCCTACGGAATGATTCAATGGGTACGAGTATCGCAGAATCACATCGTGATCGTGATTGATTTCCGCACCCCGCACTCAACAGGGCAAGTATTAGTATGCAGTTCTTCATCATCTGTGACGCAATTTGTAAAATTCTCTTTTATATACCCCTTGAAAAATATGTCACCAATGCTATAAATGCCAGTTAATCCTTTTTTGTAATTCCTTATCTTTATATCCGTTCTTCTTGGCTCGTTTCAGCCAGAATTTCGCCTGCTTCCAATCCTGAATGTCGGCATAATAGTATGCTAAATCCCGCTGGGCCATCCATTCATCCTGTTCCGCCGCCCTTAACCACCAAATAACAGCAGAATCAATGTCTGGCTTTTCTCGTTTAATCAAATCTGGTCGTTCTGCATAGCATCCTCCCAATAAATTTTGAGCTTCTGAATTTCCTGCTTCCGCAGACTTAAACAGACTTTCGACTGCGGTATCTTCATCTCCATCACCGAAAAGCATCCAATGAAAGAATTGGGAGTATTGTTCATCAGCCAATTTCTCGGCCTCTGTAAATGGTCTTTCGGGTTGGCTTTGGCAACAAACGAACAAAATGCCCGTCAGTATAAGTAAGTAGTTTTTCATCGTTCGTTTTCTTCTTTGCAAAACAATCCTTTGATTTTGTGCCATATGTTAGATTGCCAACAATTACCGTATTCTGTTTCTGCATAACCCAATGTGCGGACTTGATAGCTTTTCCCGTTGGAATGTATTATTTGCAGATTTGAGTGGTACACTTTTGTACTTTCTATACGAATAGAATCACCATTATCAGCCACCCACCAAGAATTATCTTTCGGGAAATATTGGATAGTCCGCATTACAACTGAATCCGTCCATATCTTATCATCGGGATTTGTAACGCTTAATAAATGACAACTCCATTCTTCTCCGTTTTGTATTAAGTAACAGTTTTCATTACCGTATATTCTGGCTTCCATTATTTCATCACCAAAAATATTAGGCATGGCAATCGTGAAATCAAACAATAGTACAACAATCAGTAAGCCTATTTTGCTACCTCTGTCTAATTTTGCATTTTTCTGTTTTACAAAGAATATTGGAAAAATTGAAGATATTAATACGCTAAACCATCCAAAATGAAAGAGTATTTCCAGATATATATGGCGCAAAAGTACATGTTCGGAGTAGAGATAAAATGCACCGACTTTCCATGCTCCAATCAATAGTCCAAGCCCTAATAGAAATGCACTAAAATAGAGCCGTATATTGGGACGTGACAGTTTGCGGATATTCACCCAGATAAGAATAGCCGCAGCCATCATTAGTAAAGTATATCGTAATGTTGGATGCCCGTCTATCAGTCCTCCATCACTCCAATAATGAAAATCCAGATAATCAAGGCAATAATTATAGGCAATATAATAGATTGTCAAACTCCCTACGATGTAGGCAGTTCTTACAAGTATGCTTTTAAGCGTGGGATTGAGGGTCATGGATTAGTTATTGAGGGATTTAATTATTCTTGCAACAACAGGAGCACAAAGCGGAACACCATAGTAAGTGCCATTATATATATTTTGCTCCATGATTACGAAGATTCTGTATTGCGGATTCTCGGCAGGATAGTATGCCGTCAGACTGCCCCAATAATGCCGTTTTCTATTGGCTCTGACTGTTGCACCTTTAGCGGCTATATCCAAACTTTCCAACCCAACATAATCGGTTCGGCAATCGTCATAGGAGAATTGTTTACTTTTCTCCGCAGCGATATTCATAAAATCTTGTTTGCAGGCTTTCGGCCCTCGTTTTGTCATTCTGCAATCTGCCGATGCAATGTCATTTTCTTTCATATCAGAGAGAATTACAGCTCCTTGCAGGGCTTTTTGAGCCGTCAATATGTCCGATAGGATTTGCTGGACGTTATCATGGCTTATTGTTTGTCCATTGGTGAATAGAGCCGATAAGATGAAAGCGACGGTTAGTAGATAGCGGTTCATAGGTGATAATGTTATGTGTATAATATAGCTGTGACGCATTTTGCAAAATTCTCTTTTATATACCCCTTTAAAATTATGTCACTATCGAAAGAGCAGGGACAAACATTGCCAAAGTTTCAATACTGATTCTTTGGCAATGTTTTTAATAATGCTTATCTCGATTTTCTTTAATCATTTCTCGGATAAATTTCCAGATTACAAATAGAATAATGATTATGAAAATCCCTAATAATGTTGGCATAATTTTATAATTTATTCATTTCTTGAACTATCTTATTTATAACCATTTGATATGATAAATTCCATGAGTGTAAATCATACAATTTCCCATTGACCCAAGGCAAGACCACTCGACTTTGTTGTATGGCCGATAACTTATCCAATTCTTGTTGAATGGCATTATGCGTGCGTTCTATCCGTTGCATATATAAGGTTAATTCTTGGGCATTGTAAGGTGTCGCCCCTCCATCTCGACAAAAAACCTCGTCGATTCCATTAAATTGCAACAGAATAAATTTTGCCTGTTCCCGAATATTATCCGCGATTTTATCTGCGTTAGAGCGTCCAAACAAGCCCATGTTATTTATAGATAATTTGAGTGTTGCGAGCTATACATACAGGAAAAGTATCATTAATACCTTTTAGCCTCCAATCTCTTTTCAAATAAAGGGCTTTCAATGACGCCATTTTGCATTTTAGGGGATATTCGCTATAAACAATAGTTTTAGGAACATAATGATTTAATTGAGTTGTGCTTACGTCCAATATTTCTATGCAATTATCATCACAATCCAAATGAAGAAGTTGAGAGTTTTTTGATAGATCAAGACTTGCAATTTCATTTGAAGAACATTTCAATACCTTAAGTTTAAGGTTGTTTGTGGTATCCAACACGCGAATTCCTGTTCCATATGGATTCCGCCTAAACATGACATTGTCTATTGATTCGATTTGCAAATGCGCGTTATCGTAACATTCTAATATTTCTAACTCGGGGTTATTGGATATATCTAAATTATTAAGGTTATTGTTGTAACAGTATAAATATCTCAAAGCAATGTTATTATTAACATTTAGTTCCGACAACCGATTTTCTCCACAATCTAATTTTATCAGTTTGAGGTTTCGGGAAATATCGAGGGTTGTTAATGAATTATGGGAACACGACAACCATTCCAAGTTTTCGAAATATTCTATGCCAGATAAAGATGAAATGTCCATTCCATCGCATTGTATTCCTTTAATGTCTTCGGTGTTGAATGTCGCCCCAAATGCACTATGAAGTGCTTCGCGAAATGCAGAATCTTGGATAATCCAATTCGATGATACAGAAATAATCATAATCTTATTCAATTGCAATTTTCACCTCCAACCCCCAGATGTGATTAGTTAAATAAGAAAGCGCAGGGCTGATGACTTATTTTAGTGCGACAGGTCGTAGGAAACCCAATAGATAAAATAAGCAACAACCCCGCGCCAGTATCGTGAAGATACGACGGGAGGGCAATGCCACTTATTCTCTCTATTGTGCTTGGAATTTCCTACGTTCGTCGCACGAGAATAAAGTTACACTTCCGTATTCAGTATGTTTTCCACAAAAGTAAAAAACAAACATCGGAAATGCAATGGCAAAACCACTCTTTTTTCAAGGTTGTTGCAGATTCAAATTTCGTCAAAACAAAGTTGCCAAACAAGCGGAAAAGGGCTGGAAAATAAACTTTGTTTCTTGTAACTTGGGTTAGATGCTTTGTTATTCAAAATTTAAGCCGACATATCCCCTCTAATCGGGAGTTATCAATCATTCCAACCCTCAATTATCGAGAATATGGCAGCGTAAAGTCGATATTTTGAGCATCAGAATTATATAAAACCATATAATGCGCAATAAATCAACAGACAGCATCATTGAATATAAGTTATTATCGTCTTGTTTACCTATCAAAGAAAATACCCCTGCCGTCGTGAAACAGCAAGGGTATTCTTCTTCGTTCGGTTATTCCACAAACCACCTGTACTCTGCATCGCCCTCAATGGCTTTGCCTATACCTGTGATAAGTTCGGTTGCGTTCAGCGAACGGTCAAGGAATGTATCTATGTAACTCGACTTGTTGGCTCCCGTAAAGAGGTTATAAACCCTCCACAAATCAATCTCTGGATTGTCCCCTCTGGAAAAGTTCTCGTCAGCATAATATGCCTTTGCCACAGCGTTGATATGGCAGTCCGTAAACTCCATAGCAGGAAGCTGTCGTTTCTCGGCTGTGGGCAGGTATTGATACAACCGTGTCTTGCCGATGAGTTGAGCGAACTGGTGCTCGGTAAGGGTTCGTTCCTGCATCGCTGCCATCAGTTTTACATGACGTTCGGCATCGTATTCTCGGAACAGGCGCAAGGTGGCATCGAACAAATCCTGCACACCCATCACCCGCAGTTCGCTTTTGAATCCATCGGTTGAAACGCATAGGTTACAGCACACGAGGTTCTTGAAACCGATGAAGACCTTGAATTTCTCCACCGTCTTCTTGGAATAGAGGTTCTCGTGGTTATAGGCCCTTACTCCTCCTATCGAAAGGTTCAGTCTGTTCCCTGCCACATCCTCGTAAATCGTGGGTATCTCGAAACAGAAAGCCATCCGTTCGTAGTAGATGGTCTTGTCGGTTTCCAAGAGCTGGTTCACGGGCTTGTGGATGGCTTCGGGAATCCGTCCCTTGATAATATGGGACACGACTATATCGGGAGCGTCGATTACCTCCTGCGGGAACATACGGTGTGCAGCCCCCAGCACCGTTTCGATAAAGCTCTGGTGGGAGATGGTCACCTCGTTGTCCTTGCTGAATACGGGAACGACGCAATCCGCTCTCAAATGGGCTATATCGACAGGCTTGGTGTTGGCCTCGATAAAGTGTCGGTTATGACGAACACCCAGAGGAACGACAATACCCGTCGTTGCAGGTTGGGCTGGTTGTTCCTCTACAATCGTTGCCACTTCCGCGGCAGGGCTATCGAGAAAAGGATTGTCGGAGTTCAGACCGACGGCAAATTCCGCATTAGGCTGAAACGCTGGGTACATGATTGTAGGGAGTTTGAGGTTGGACACTCGGTTGTGCAGGCTGTGTCGTGTTGCACCATTTGAGGATGGCCTGACCGACAGCAGGCGTGATAAGAAATTCGGGACGCCCCGTGAACAGCCCTGTGCGGTCTTTGGATGTGGTGGCCTTGTGGTTCATGGCTATATCGAGGACTGCGGTAAACTCGTAATCCACGTTGTCGCGCTGTACAGCTTTCAAGCCCACTTTCTCTGGAACCATCTTGCCGTTCTTGTCCGAGAGCACATAATCTTGTTTGCTACGCATGGTGCAGATAACATGAGCGGACGAGGTAAGGATACGTTGGATAAAGGCGTTCTGACGGGGTGTGACTTTGGCCCAATTGGCAAAGGAGTTTCCCTGCAGGTTGGCGTGGAAATCCAGCAGATAGTCCCAGCAATGGGAAATGCTGTCGATGATGATTACCTCGGCTCCTGCCTGCTCGCAAATGCCGATGGCCTCGATGTAGGTTTCGGGAGCATAGTTTTCAAGGGTGAGGACTTGATAACCGCCCAGATGGGCATAAAGATCAGCCGAGCAGTTCTCGGAATCAATGACGGCGATTTTCGACCAGTCGCCCGTCATTCCGTAAGCGATCAGAAGCGACGAATAGGTCTTGCCCGAACCCGAAGCTCCCGCCAGAGCCAGCCGCATCTTGGCCGCCCGACGCATGGATTGTCTCAATTGCATAACTCTACAAATTAGATGATTAGTAAATTATTAAACTAAAAAATCCAATTTTGGAGTTTTGGTTTGCAATCCTTAATAATTATCATTCCCCATTTCAATAAGGGGGGGGGCTTTAACAGACAGTATCTGTACTGTCTCTTATACACATCTCCGAGCCCACGAGACGGACTCCTATCTCGTATGCCGTCTTCTGCTTGAAAAAAAAAAAAAGACAACAAAAAAAAAAAAAAAAAGTTATCAATAAAATAAAACAGAAATA
>OJJE01000028.1_pt1 | contig 126727 bp, 108 predicted proteins | sample 1596091 | NCBI WGS metagenome assembly OJJE01 (sample SAMEA4350129, study PRJEB24818) | metagenome | biome: human; feature: gut; material: faeces | place: Denmark | collected 2013-09 | reverse complement strand
TCTGTCATCCAGACTCAAGTGTTTATTTTTACTCATAAGAACACCTCCCGAAAAAGAACCGGGACACAGCAGATAAACTATAGCATGAAATAAGACAGAGATGTAAAAATTTGCAAGAGTAACTTCCGTTTGAGAATTTGCCAAAGTAACTTCAGCTTTGGGGATGGAACGGCCGGAATTTACTTTGGCAATTGAGTCCGGAATGAAAAGTCAAATATTTTTTCAAAGAGGGGTTAAGTTTCCAAAATCCTCTCCGATATACTTATCAAGTAAAGCAAATAAAACATTTGCTTACCTAACCATTCTTCTGAATCTAAGGTTTCGCACGCCAGAGAAACGGGAGACAATGGCGATGAAAGTGACAGGATGTGCGAACTTGAAGCTGACATTGCCAAAGCAAATAACGGAGCGCAGGGAAGCGCTCGTCAATTCAAGGAGGAATATATTATGGTAGTACAACACAATCTTACAGCTATGAACTCTAACAGAATGTTAGGTCTGACCACTGCTTCTCAGGCAAAGTCTACTGAGAAACTCTCTTCCGGATACAAGATCAACAGAGCAGCAGATGATGCAGCAGGTCTGTCCATCAGTGAGAAAATGAGAAAGCAGATCAGAGGACTGACACAGGCTTCCAGCAACGCACAGGACGGTATTTCTACTGTACAGACCGCTGAAGGCGCTCTGAACGAAGTTCAGGATATGCTGCAGAGAATGAACGAGCTGGCAGTTAAGTCTGCGAATGGAACTAATTCCGAAACAGACAGAAGCTATATCCAGAATGAAATTGACCAGTTAGTTACCGAGATTGATCGTGTATCTGAGACCACCAAGTTCAATGAAACATATCTGTTAAAGGGTAATGCTGAAGGAACAGTTGGCAGTACCGGTAAAACAGTTCAAGTAGTTGGTCATGACGCAGCGTTAACAGAAGGTATGAAAGTTAATGCCGGTGACGTGACTCTTGGTACTGTAAGCGCAAAAATCGATAATGCTGGTGGTATTGCTACTGATCCTACAATTGCAGACTCCAATGCACTTAAGAATTCTGCTGTGGCCACGGCATTGAATGGTTCCACAGCAGGTACAGTTACTTTGACATATGCGAAAGATACTGGCTTATGGACAATGAATGATGGTGCAAATGATGTAGGTACACTTACTACAGACCAGTTGAAAAAGGCAGGAATTAATATTACTGTAACGGATGCTGATGATGGCAAGGCATTTAAACTGCAAAAAGAGTTAATTGCAAACGATAAGCTTGCTGATTCCGGAGTAACTTATGATGCAAAAAAAGTGACAGCAGCTGAGTTAGCAAATTCTGCCTTTGGGTCCGATGTAAAAGCTACTATTAAGGTGGATGATGCCGGTACCGCAACAATAAAAGCATATGATGCAAACTATGTTCCTAATGCATTGAAGCTTGATTTACATGTTGGTGCTGATTCTACATCTAACAATAAGATCAGTTTAGAACTTCAGTCTATGAGCGCAAAGGGTATTGGTTTGCTGGATGCCAATGGTGAATTAAGAGTAGATGGTAAAGACAGCACAAATGCTGATAAGGCAATTGATACTATTGCAAATGCTATTCAGAGAGTATCCACCCAGCGTTCCGCACTTGGTGCTGTTCAGAACCGTCTGGAGCACACCATCAACAACCTGGACAACGTAGTTGAGAATACCACCAGCGCAGAGTCCGCTATCCGTGATACCGATATGGCTACTGAGATGGTTAAGTACTCCAACAACAACATCCTGGCTCAGGCAGGTCAGGCTATGTTGGCTCAGTCTAACCAGTCCAATCAGGGCGTACTGTCTCTGTTACAGTAATCTCTGTAAAAGGTTCATAACTAACGTAATACAAGAGAAGCCGGTGCTGATGCATCGGCTTCTTTTAATGTTACATCTTCCAAATTAATTTCATAGGAATCTCATAGCATAAACGTTTTTTATTTTGTCAAAAATGGAAAAAAGATTGCAAAACATAAGAGTTCATGTTGAATTTTATTCAGAAGAATTTTATTAAAATCAGTTTGAATAAATTGTTTTTAATAAATATCGTGCAATGTGAGATTGATCCGTTGGCAATATGGCATATATAACATATACTAAAGGATAAATGACATTTGACATTATAGAAAGGATGGCAGAGAATGAAAATTTTAAATGAAATGCTTTCTGAGGAAATGAAGAATGACGAATTCCGAAAAGAGTATGAGGCAATTCAGCCGGAACTTGATATAATAAGAGCTATGGTAGATGCAAGGAATTCTCGGATATCTCAATTGTAAATCTGTCGGCAAGAAAAACCTTGTGCTTATCATGAAAGTATGCTAATTTAAATTAGCAGGTAATAATTCTGTGAATTTCTATATCTTATTGATTTCAAATATTTTGGTGAATCACCATGATTTTCAACAAAGTAAAATACTATATCGGAAGGAAAATTTATGGAGCGGAATGTAGAGGTAGTGAAGGATTTGCTTGGAAATAAAGTAGTTGTAATTCAAGATATTCGCTTTAAAGGGAAAAGAGCAGTAAGATGGTCAGATGTAGAAAAATATTTGAAGCAGTATGTGGGAGAGGCACATCTTATAAAAAGTACAAATGATCTGGTATACATTGGTGCTGATTTGCCGGATGAGTATACGCATTCTAATTATACACATATATTGAAGGGGGCAAATGCAAAGGCTAAAGCAAATGCTGCACAAGGATTACCGGAGTTGCTTATGATTGCCACCGAAAAAGAATACGAGATAAATCGAAAAGAAAAACATTCACAGGATGCAAAGTACGGATGGTATTCTTATGTGACAAGATTTGCATTACCTATATATGATGAAAATGGAGAGGCGGAAAGATATAATGTCTTTCAGGCAATTATTCTTGTCAGACATGCAGAGGATGGAAAACTTTATTTGTATGACATTATTAAAATAAAAAAAGAAACGAGCAACCTTTTCCAGTCGTAAGACCTTACTCAGTAACAAAACCCATTTCTTATAATTATATTAATTAATGAAAATGAAAAAGTCAATGGAAATTTTCTATATCAGTGTAAACTGATGTCTGCGACTTCAGAAGAATTCCGGCTTAATTACCCAATGACAATAACAGAAACAGGAGAGGGATAAGAATGTTTCATTGACAATATGGCATATATAACATATACTAAAGGAGAAGAGAGAATGACATTTGAAGTAATTGCATATGAGGATGTTAATGGGAAAATACCTGTGCAGAAGTTTCTTAAAAAATTAAATCCCAAAATGCGGGCAAAGATGTATGGTATGCTGGTTATACTACAGGAAAAAGGTAATATGCTTAGGGAACCTTACAGCAAATACATAGAAGATGGAATCTTTGAACTTAGATGTAAGTTTGGAAGTGATATTACCAGAGTTATGTACTTCTTCTATTATGACAGAAAAATAGTATTAACCAATGGATTTATCAAGAAAACGCAGAAGACACCTCAAGAAGAGATACAAATAGCCAAGAAGCGGAGAATAGATTTTATAGAAAGGATGGCAGAGAATGAAAACCTTAAATGAAATGCTTTCTGAGGAAATGAAGAATGACGAATTCCGAAAAGAGTATGAGGCAATTCAGCCGGAACTTGATGTGATCAGAGCTATGGTGGATGCAAGAAATTCAGTGAACATGACTCAAAAAGAATTGTCGGAACGCACAGGAATCAGCCAGGCGGATATTAGTAAGATTGAAAATGGAACAAGAAATCCTTCCTTAAATTTACTTAAGAGGCTGGCTGAGGGTATGGGGATGACGCTTAAGATAGAATTCGTGCCTAAATATAGCAAATAATTTTTCCTTGCATCTCCACCGCAAATAGTATAAAATAAACCCAGTGTTGCAAACAAAATATTACAATAAAACGCACAATGGGGTGCATGCCGGGAGGCATGCGCCCTTTTTTGCGTCAGCATTTATTTTTGCGTACAGTGGATGCAGTGTGCCAAGGCTTCTAAGTGTTTACGCTGCAGGATTGATATCCGCTGTCGGCATCTTCGTAGGTTCCGCGGTTTTCCCATCCGTTTCCGACGAAGTGACCGTTGCATTCTCGGGGGAAGCCACCGGTGCATTCGTTGCATCCGGCGCACCCGTAGCTTCCGGTGTAGCCTTAGGCTTTGCCTTTTCCAGCGATGCTTTCACCGCTTCCAACAGCACCAGAGAAGTATACCTGGTCTCGGCGGAATAGGTCACCTGGCTTGGATCCTGCACTTCACAGAGTTGGTCGTTTAGGGATTCCATAGTGGGCTCTAACAGTGGATACATGGTAGTAAGTGTTTCACTCGGATCGGCGAGGCTTACGGATGTAATGGCGTGGTCGCTCACGATGACTTCCACGTTAGCGGTCTCACTGCCGAGGATCAGCTCCGTGGTATAGATCCCGGGGATATATGTATTGTCAGTACCGACAGGCCCGGAGACGTTATCCAGAACAGCACCGGAAGCATTATCCAGAACAGCACCGGTGTCTGCACTAGCTCCCGTGGAGACATCCTCCGTATCAGAGAACTGTGATGAACGTCCGAGATCCGCCACATTGTCCGGCATAGCGGTCTCGGCAGTACTGTCAGGGGAATCCGGTGCCCCGGAGGAGGTATCCGCATCTTTTCCCGGTAACAATAACATCAACAGTAATATGACGAACAACACCCCCAGCGCGGCGAAGATTCCGGTATAGAGCAGTTCTTTTCTGCGAAGTACGACGATCTTTGTATTTGCACTCATTCTTGGGTCTCCTTGGAATGATGGGATGATCTTTATAAATAGTATGCGCAGGAGCTCCCACATAGTACCGCAAAAGAGGAGAACTTCGCATTGACAAGACAAAACAGGCATTGCTATATTTAGTGTAAGTATTTTTCACGGATGCGCCCGCCCCGTGGAAAAGGAGCAGACAGGCGGCGCAGAAACGAGGGTAACGATGAACAATTATACCAAGGAAGATATCATCCGTCTTGTGGAAGAAGAGGATGTGGAATTCATCCGTCTGCAGTTCACGGATCTGTTTGGCAATCTGAAAAATATTGCGGTGACAGCCAGTCAGTTAGACCGGGTGTTGAGCAATAAATGTATGTTTGACGGTTCGGCGATCGACGGATTCGCCAGGATCGAGGAATCCGACATGTATCTGTACCCGGATCTGTCCACGTTAGAGATCTTCCCCTGGAGACCCCAGCAGGGCAAGGTGGCACGTATGATCTGTGATGTCTATCGCCCCAACGGTCAGCCTTTTGAAGGTGATCCCCGTTATGTGCTGAAGCGTGCGGTACAGCAGGCAGAAGAGATGGGATACACCTTTGAAGTGGGACCGGAGTGCGAATTTTTCCTGTTCAATACGGACGAAAATACGATGCCTACGACCAACACCCACGAACAGGCAGGCTATTTTGATATCGGACCGTTGGATTTCGGTGAGAATGCCCGCCGTGACATCGTCATGAATCTGGAGGATATGGGATTTGTCATCGAGGCATCCCATCATGAGATGGCTCCGGCGCAGCATGAGATCGATTTCAAATATGATGAGGCGTTACATACCGCAGATAATATCATGACCTTCAAGATGGCGGTGCGTACCATCGCAAGACGACACGGTCTGCACGCTACTTTTATGCCGAAGCCCAAGTTCGGCGTCAACGGTTCCGGCATGCATATCAATATGTCCCTGCAAAAGGACGGGAAAAATATATTCCAGGATGTTTCCGACCCTAACGGTCTGAGTAAGGAAGCTTATTATTTCATTGGCGGTATTATGAAGCATATCAAAGGAATGGCAGCCATCACGAATCCGCTGGTAAATTCCTATAAGCGCCTGGTGCCCGGCTTCGAGGCACCGGTCTATATCGCATGGAGCACGACGAACCGCAGCCCCCTGATCCGTATTCCGGCTGCCGCAGACGGAGAGGGTACCCGTATTGAGCTGCGCAGTCCCGATTCTGCAGCGAACCCTTATCTGACGCTGGCAGTCTGCTTAAGCGCCGGCTTACAGGGCATCCGGGAGAAGATCGATCCCCCCGAGAGTATCAATGCGAACATTTTTGCATTGACCGCCAAAGAGCGGAAGGAGCTTCACATCGACCAGCTGCCGGGCACTTTGTTAGAGGCAGTGGAAGAACTGGAGAAGGATACCTTTATCCAGGATGTTTTAGGCGAGCATATTGCCGGAAAATATATCGATGCCAAACGTAAGGAGTGGCATGAGTACCGCTCCCAGGTATCTGAATGGGAGATTCAGGAGTATCTGTATAAGTATTGATAAAATCCTTTCTTTTGTAATGAAAGAGTAAAAACACAGAAGAAAGGAGGTGGGCGAATGACGAACATTATTGTCGTGCTGCCGAAGCTGGAGGAAGCCAAGGGCGTCAAGAATATTCTGGTACGCAGTGGCTTTCAGGTCACGGGTATCTGTACCACAGGTACCCAGGCCATCAGTCAGGCGGACGGTCTGAACGACGGTATCGTAATCTGCAGTTACAAGCTGGCAGACATGATATATACAGAACTGCAGGAGGATCTGCCGGAGGGCTTCGAGATGCTTCTGATGGCATCCCAGAATCTTATCAGTGAATGCTACGGCAACGGCATCGTATGTCTCTCCATGCCGTTAAAGGTTCAGGACCTGATCAATACCGTCAACCTGATGGTGGAAGGTGTGGAACGCCGCAGAAGAAAACGGCGCATGCAGCCGAAGACCCGAAATGCGGCGGATGAAAAAGCGATCAAGGATGCCAAAGAGCTTTTGATGGCAAGAAATCATATGACGGAAGAAGAAGCCCACCGGTATCTTCAGAAGACCAGTATGGACAGTGGGACGAATCTGGTGGAAACGGCACAGATGGTGCTGTCCATGATGACGGAGTAAATAGGGCGGCATGGAAAGGGTGATAGTATTCCGGACGACACAGGCAATGAATATGAAAGAGAACAACAGGAGGAACAGCAATACATGAAATTTACAAAAATGCAGGGCTGTGGCAATGATTATGTATATGTTAATGGCTTTACGGAGAAGCTTTCCAAGGAGGAAAAGCCCGAGACCGTAAGAAAGCTAAGCGACAGGCATTTCGGCATCGGCGGTGATGGCGTGATCTTCATCAATCCGGCCAAGGAAGCGGATTTTGAGATGGAGATGTACAATGCGGACGGCAGCCGCTCGGAGATGTGCGGCAACGGTATCCGCTGCGTGGCAAAATACGTCTACGATAAGGGACTGACGGACCAGGAAGACATTACCATCGTCAGTGCCGGTAAAATAAAATATTTAAAGCTCACGGTGGAGGGCAGGACCGCCACGGACAGAGGGCAGGTAACTATGGTACAGGTGAACATGGGACAGCCGGTCCTGGCACCTGTGGAGGTACCGGTGATAGCGGATGCGACACAGCAGACCCCGGTGGGATCTGCTGTGGTGGATGCACCGATCACGGTGGACGGTGAGGAATACCGTATGACCTGTGTCTCCATGGGCAATCCCCATGCCATTGTATTTATGAAGGGGGTAAAGGATCTTGATATTGAGAAGATCGGTCCGAAGTTCGAGCACCATTCCTGTTTCCCCAACCGGACGAACACCGAATTCGTAGAGATCCTGGATCGGAAGAATGTATTCATGCGCGTCTGGGAGAGAGGCACCGGGGAGACCCTTGCCTGTGGTACCGGATGCTGCGCTACGGCGGTGGCGTGCGTGCTAAATGGTTTGACGGACGAGGAAATAACTGTTAAACTATTAGGCGGTGAACTGCACATCAAATGGGACCGTGTGGCGAATCTGGTCTATATGACCGGACCTGCGAAGATCGTATTTGAGGGTGACGTTGACCCGTACTCCATCTGATAGAATAAACGCCTCCATAGCAACACAGATTGACTGCTTGCAGGCAAAGATGTGTTGCTATGAGAGGAGTAAACGAACATAAGTAAGTAGGGCGATCAGCCCGGATTACGAATGTTCGTTGCAATTTTGAGAGCACGTAGTGCGGAAAAATTGCTTATTTAAGCCAGCAAGGTGACAGCAACATTGCACCAAGGATCATAGAGAGGAGAACGTACTATGTTTAAAGTAAACGACAACTATTTAAAACTTCCCGGAAGCTATTTATTTTCCACCATCGGTAAAAAGGTAAACGCGTATTCCGCAGCACACCCGGACAAAAAGATCATCCGTCTGGGAATCGGAGATGTGACACAGCCTTTGGCACCTGCTATCATTGATGCGCTGCACGGTGCGGTGGATGAGATGGGTAAAGCGGAGACTTTTCATGGTTACGCTCCCGACCTTGGCTATGAGTTCCTGCGCAATGCTATCGCAGAGAATGATTATAAGGCAAGAGGCTGTGATATCGCGCCGGACGAGATTTTTGTATCCGACGGAGCAAAATGCGACTGCGGCAATATTCAGGAGATCTTCAGCCTGGACAATAAGATCGCGGTATGTGATCCTGTTTACCCTGTATACGTGGATTCTAATGTCATGGCAGGCAGAACCGGCACTTACGATCCGAAGTCCGAGACCTGGAGTGATGTGATCTATATGCCCTGTCTGGCAGAGAACGGTTTCGCACCCGAACTGCCGAAGGAGACCCCGGATCTGATCTATTTATGCTTCCCCAACAACCCTACCGGTGCCACGATCACCAAGGCACAGCTGCAGGAGTGGGTGGACTATGCCAACAAGGTAGGCGCTGTCATCCTTTACGATGCAGCCTACGAAGCATATATTTCCGAGCCGGATGTGCCTCACAGCATCTATGAATGTGAAGGAGCCAGAACCTGTGCCATCGAGTTCCGTTCCTTCTCCAAAAATGCCGGCTTTACCGGAGTGCGTCTGGGCTTTACCGTGATCCCCAAGGATTTAAAGAGTGGGGATGTCAGCCTTCATGCACTGTGGGCGAGAAGACACGGCACCAAATACAACGGAGCACCCTATATCGTACAGCGTGCCGGTGAGGCAGTATACTCTGCAGCAGGTAAGGCACAGCTGAAGGAACAGGTCGCTTATTACATGAACAACGCACACTATATCCTTGCGGGCTTAAAAGAAGCAGGATTTACCGTATCCGGCGGTGTGAACGCTCCCTATATCTGGCTGAAAGCGCCGAACGGCATGACCAGCTGGGAGTTCTTCGATTATCTGTTAGAGAATGTCAACGTGGTAGGTACCCCCGGATCCGGATTCGGACCAAGCGGTGAGCATTACTTCCGCCTGACGGCTTTCGGAAGCTACGAGAACACTGTCGAGGCAGTGGACCGTCTGAAGAGGATCCGGCTGTAGGAGAAAAATATGCAGGAAAAGCAAAAAAAAATAATTCGCCGGAGCAGTCTGGTACTGATCCTGTTTACGACAGTTATGATCTGGTATGTCAATTATCTGACGGATTTTATGATGGATGATGAATGGTATTCCACATTATTGTACGCGGATACTCCGATACAGAACATCCGTGACATTATCCATGCACAGATCTGGCACTATTTTAACTGGGGCGGAAGAAGCATGGCACATGGGCTGCTGCAGCTCATACTGTTGTGCGGGGAGCACTGGGCGGATATTTTTAATACCGGTATGACGCTGCTTCTTTCATGGCTGATCTGTGAGGTGTCCGGAAGACGCGGATTCCCGTACTTTTTTGCGGCAATGAGCATGTTACTGGGACTCAATGCCAACTGGAGAATGAGTATGGTCTGGGAGTCCGGGGCGGCGAATTATCTGTATATGGCAGGATTTTTGCTGGCATTTTTATATTGTTATCTGCGCTACGAGGACTGCGGGGAGAGGAATCTTGCGGGAATCACTCTGTGGATCCTGCCGTTAGGGCTGATCGCCGGATGGAGCAATGAAAATATGGGACCGGCAGTATGGATCCTGAGTCTCCTGGTGATGATCTTAAGACGTAAGGATCATAAAAGGATACCGTTATGGATGTATCTTGGGAATATCAGCTGTCTGGCGGGAAGTGTTCTGATGATCGTTGCACCGGGCAATTTTGTCCGCAGTGAGGAGACATCTGAGGATGCTCGCGGATTGTTATGGAATTTGTTCCTGCGCTTCTACAGTGAGGCGAAGGGAGCCTTTGAGTATCTGTTCCCTGCACTCCTCCTTACGGTGGTACTGCTTGTGATCTGCGTGGGAATTTTAAGAGAAAAAATCGGAAAAGAGAACCTGCTGCTGTTGGCAGGGGCATTGTTATCCTGGGGAGCCATGGTGCTGTCACCGCATTACCCTGACCGTGCAGCCTTCGGAACCATGGTATTACTCATCTGTGTGATCCTGTCCCTGACGGGCAAGGCGGTGGACAGACAGAAGGAAAATGCATGGATGTATTATGGCTGCGGAGTGTTCATATGGCTTCGGGGAATGTATTTTTTCATGGAATTTATAGGACTTATGAAGGGTTGGATCACGTAGAGAGGATCCGGGGGACCTCACGGGCGGCAGAAGCCGTCTGTGGGGTCCTTTCTATTTCCGGGCATACCGGCTCCGGTACTGGCGCGGTGTCATGCCGGTCTTTTTACGGAAGATCTGCGAGAAATAAGACTGCGAAGAAAACCCGACACTGGTGGCTACCTGTGCTACCGACAGATTGGAGGATACCAAGAGCTCCTTGCAGGCTTCCAGCCTCCGGTCAGTCAGGTAATTGATCGGAGACTGCCCGATACATTCGGTGAAGGAGTGTGCCAGATAGAATTTGTTGATATGTGTGATCTCCGCCAGGGAATCTAAGGTAATGTTCTGCGAATAATTGGAGTCGATATAGCGCTTCGCCAGAGCACATTCCTTGGATAATTGGAAGGAGGAGTCGGAGATGACGGACAGGTTCTGCTTCCGGGAAATATATACCAGGAGCACCTGGAGCAACCCGTGACATACCTGTTCAAAGCCGGGGAGCTTGTCACGGAATTCCTGCATCATCAGCTGGGCAAAGTTGATGAACTGCTTTTTGTCGGCGCCGTAGCTGTAGAAGCTGTAACCCTTCGGGTTGTCCTGCCCCGTGCCGGAAAAAGAAAATGCGAGCCCTTCCACACCGAATACGATATATTCCATGGGATCGTTGGGAAGTGTTTTCTCCGTGTGCTCTACATAAGGGTTGATGATGACCAGATCGTCCGTCTTCACAGGCACCTTTTCATTCTCTATATAGAAGGCTCCCTCACCATGCAGGACATAGAACAACTCTGAAAAGTGATGGGTATGCGGAAGGGATTGCCAGTCTCCTTCGTATTTGGAGATGGAGATGTAACGCAGCTGGAAATGTTCCGGAGAACTGTTTGCGTTTGCAGAATCAATATTGATAAATTCATTACTCATAACCAGACACCTTCTTTATCTTGTTTTATTGTGCACTTTTTCAAATTTGCAATATTTTTTATAATGAATATATAAAAAGAACAATATTTTACAAAAACGTTCGTAAAAAAGACGAAAAAATAAAAATGCATACGATCGTGATAAGCATATTATACATAATCATTTAAAAAAATCCACTATTTTAGTAACAAAATAGCAATAAACATAACAAAACAAGCAACAAAGAAATTGATATCAGGTCAGGAAGCCGATATACTTTAGTCATCAGCTGCAAGATAGTACAAAAGCGATGGGGAGGAAATCATGCGATGACAGGAAGACTGACACTGCCAACAGATGCAGACATCATTGACGAAACCATACGGTTAAAAAATCTTCTGGGCGCAGATGCTTTGAGAGACTGTGACGGAACCGAGATGCCACAAGCGCTTTTGTCAGAGCCGGTGAAGAAATATGCGACTTATTATACCACGAGAAAGGATAATGCGTGGGCGATGAAGCATCCGGAGGAGATCCAACAGGAATACCTGATCAGCAACCGCATCACCGCCAGAGGGGAAACACTCCGCATCCGTCTGATGGAAGGCTTCCATACGGAGCAGCTTAAGGTCAACACGCTGGATGATCCGAAGCGCTGGTGGGAAGTGATCGACAGAACGACCGGTGAAGTGGTGCCGACGGATGCATGGGAATTTGATGAGGCGTCCGGCGAAGTGGAGATCCATACGATCCCCTATCATGAGTATACGGTAAGCTTCCTGGCATTTTTGATCTGGGATCCGGTGCACATGTACAATTTCATCACGAATGACTGGAAGGATACACCGCATCAGCTGACTTACGATGTGAGACAGCCCAAGACCAAGCAGTACGTCAAAGAGAAGCTGAGAAAATGGTGCGAGGACAATCCTCATATCGACGTTGTCCGCTTCACTACTTTTTTCCATCAGTTCACACTGACCTTCGATGACAAGAAGCGGGAAAAATTTGTAGAGTGGTTCGGATACAGCGCAAGTGTGAGCCCCTATATCCTGGAACAGTTTGAAAAATGGGCAGGCTACAAATTCCGCCCGGAGTACATTGTGGATCAGGGATATCACAACAGCATGTTCCGCGTTCCCAGCAAACAGTTCCTGGATTTCATAGAGTTCCAGCAGATCGAGGTATGTGCGCTGGCGAAGGAGCTGGTAGACATTGTACATTCTTATGGCAAGGAAGCTATGATGTTCCTCGGAGATCATTGGATCGGAACAGAGCCCTACGGTGAATATTTCGCGGGCATCGGACTGGATGCGGTGGTAGGTTCTGTCGGAAGCGGTGTGACGCTTCGAATGATCTCTGATATCAAGGGAGTGGATTATACCGAAGGACGGCTATTACCTTACTTTTTCCCGGATGTGTTCTGCGAGGGCGGTGACCCGATCGGAGAGGCAAGGGATAACTGGAGAAAAGCAAGGCGTGCATTACTCAGGTCTCCCCTGGACAGGATCGGATACGGCGGTTATCTGAAGCTGGCAAGTAATTGGCCCGGTTTCATTGATGAGATCCAAAACGTGGTAACACAGTTTAGAGAGATCCATGAAAATATGCAGGGGACAGCTTCCTATGTGGCACCTTTCAAGGTGGCGATCCTGAACTGCTGGGGCAGTCAGAGAAGGTGGATGTCCAATCAGGTACATCATGCGATCTGGCACAGGGAAACCTATTCCGCAGAGGGAGTACTGGAATGCTTAAGCGGAATGCCTTTTGAGGTCGAGTTCATTTCCTTTGATGATGTCAGAAACGGCATCCCTGAGGAGATTAAGGTCATCATTAATGTCGGGGATGCGTACACCGCATTCAGCGGCGCGGAGAACTGGATCGACGAAAAGGTCCTGACCAATATCAGACGCTTTGTGGATCAGGGAGGCGGCTTCATCGGTGTGGGTGAGCCTACCGCTTATCAGTATCAGGGAAGATATTTCCAATTGTCCGATGTGCTCGGCGTAGACCGCGAGATGTGTTTCTCTCTCAGCACGGACAAGTACAATGAGAAAAATACAGATCACTTTATCTTAGAGGATATTGAAGGAGCCCTGGATTTCGGTGAGGGAACCAGCCGTGTCTATGCACAGGGCAAACATTATCAGATCCTTGCGATGGATGGGGAATACAGCCAGCTGGTGGTCAATGAATATGGCAGAGGACACAGTGTGTATTTTGCAGGTCTTCCGTATTCTCCCCAGAACTGCAGACTTCTGCTTCGGGCAATCTATTATGCAGCCGGCATGGAGCAGGAGATGAAGCGTTACTATGTAACGAATGTGGATACCGAAGTAACGGTATTCCAGAAGACCGGCAAGATCGCAGTGATCAACAACTCAGCACAGGCACAGCACACAGAGCTGTATATCAAAGGAAAATGTGCGTATGTGCTGGATCTGAAACCCGGCGAAATGCGTTGGGTGGACGATATCGAAGACAGGTAACTTATGGAAGGCAAAAAGCGTTTCATATTTTATAAGGTAGTACTTTACAAGTATAAGGAGGTTATTTAAGATGAAAAAGAAAGTATTAAGCGTGCTCTTAGTAGCGGCAATGACCGTTTCCATGCTGACCGGATGTGGCAACAAGCCTGCCGGCAATGATGCGCAGAGCGCAGCGCCCAGCGAGGCATCCAAGGAAACAGAGGCAGCAGCAGAGACAACTGCTTCCGCAGAAGACGAGACACTGACCGTATGGTGTTGGGATCCTAACTTCAATGTCTATGCAATGAAGCAGGCAGAGAAGGCATACCAGGTGGATCATCCTAACTTCAAGTTAGACATCCAGGAGAAGGTATATAGCGATATCGAGACTGCTCTGATCACAGCGGCTGAAGCCGGTGATTACAGCACTTTACCTGATATCTTCCTGATGCAGGATTATTCCTTCCACAAAAATGCAACCAATTATCCCGGAATCTTCACAGCACTGGATGACTGCGGAATTGATTTCTCTCAGTTCTCTATGGGTAAGCTGGCTGACTCCACAGTAGATGGCACACATTATGGTATTCCTTTTGATAATGGTGCTACCATCATGGCGATCCGTTCCGATATGGTAGAAGCAGCAGGTCTTAAGGTAGAAGATTTCAAGGATACCACATGGTCTGAGTTCATGGAGCTGTCTAAGAAGGTAATGGCTGCGAATGATGTTCCGATGCTGACCTGCTCCGGCGGTTCTGAGATCGTGATCGAGATGTTGCAGTCAGCAGGTGCTTCTCCTATGGTAGATGGCAAAGTATCTCTGGTAGACAACAAAGCGCTGAAGAAAGCGATCGAGACCTACAAGCAGCTGATCGATGAAGGAATCATGGCTGATTATACCGACTGGGATCAGTATATCGCTTCCATGAACAAGGGTACCGCTGCAGGCGTTATCCAGGGCTGCTGGATCATGTCCTCCATTCAGGCAGCAGAAGACCAGGCAGGCAAATGGGCAATCGTAAACATGCCTAAGTTAGATGATGTAGAAGGCGCAACCAACTACGCTAACTGCGGTGGTGCAAGCTGGGCAGTATCTTCTAACTGCAAAAATACCGATCTGGCATTTGATTTCCTGAACGCTACCTTTGGTGCGGATGTAGATTTATACGATGATCTGCTGGTAAATGCAGGAGCGATCGCAAGTTACCTGCCCGCAGCACAGTCTGAGACCTATAATGAGGGCAATGAGTTCTACGGCGGTCAGGCAGTGTACAAGGATATCGTAGAGTTCGCCGGACATGTTCCCGGAATTGACTACGGTGCATACTACTCTGACATCAGAAGCGCACTGACAGATGCGATCACCAACGTTGTACAGAAGAACGCTGATATTGATACAGAAATCAAAAACGCTCAGGATACCGTAGAGTTTAATATCGCCGAATAATCACCAGAGTATGGAAACTGGATAGTACCGGGGGTGCAGCAGTGCGTTCCCGGTACTGTTGTAGGAGAGAAACATGGAAAAGAAGAAAACAAAATTAAGTTTGGAAAAAAAGCATAATCTGACCGGATGGGCATTCCTGCTCCCGGCATCGATTTTAATATTTGTATTTTGTTTCTATCCGATGTCACAGGCCATCCTTCTTTCCTTCCGGAAGACAGGAGGAGTCTTTAATGGTGTAGCGAATTATGCCAGGATCCTCAAGGATAAAACATTCCAGCAATGCTTGTTCAATACCTTCTTTTATTTTGTGATTCAGGTACCGATCATGCTTGTGCTCGCACTGATGCTGGCGCAGCTGCTGAATAATCCTAAGATAAAAGGAAAAGGTATTTTCCGTACTTTGATCTTCCTTCCGTGTGCAACGTCACTGGTATCTTATTCCATGATATTTAAGTCATTGTTTGCTCCGGATGGAGTGGTCAACAGAGTGCTTATGGCCATCGGACTGTCTTCTGTGGACTGGTTCCAGAGCACATGGCCGGCGCGATGGGTCATCGTGATCGCACTGATCTGGAGATGGACCGGATATAATATGGTATTCTATCTGGCAGGATTACAGAATATCGATTATTCTGTCTATGAGGCAAGCTACATCGACGGAGCGACACCGTTCCAGCAGTTTATGAAGATCACGATACCGTTGTTAAAGCCGACCATTCTGATGACGGCGATCATGTCTACTTCGGGAACACTGCAGCTGTTCGATGAGTCAATGAACCTGACAGCAGGCGGCCCCGGAAAATCTACAATGACATTGGCGCATTACATCTACAATATCTCCTTCGTGGAGACACCGAAATTTAATTATGCGGCAGCGTTGTCTGTATGCATACTTGTAATGGTAGCGGTTCTGTCTGCAATTCAGATGAAGGTGGGTGACAAACGTGACTAAATTCAAGCAAATAATTTCCTACGCAATCTTAGTGATAGCAAGCTTTCTGTCAGCATTTCCACTGTATTACATGCTGTGCGGTGCGACCAACCAGAGTATTGATGTGGTAAGAGGACGTCTGATCCCGGGTACCTATCTGATCGAGAATTTCAAGACCCTGGTCGACATGCAGAATCTCGGACTTGCGATGTTTAACTCCTTCCGCAATGCGATCGTGATCACGGTTGTGACACTGCTGATCTGTTCCATTGCCGGTTATGGATTTGAGATCTATCATGATAAGGGTAAGGATATTCTGATGAGTATTCTGCTGCTGGCAATGATGCTTCCGTTCGTAGCGATCATGATCCCTCTGTTCAAGATGTTCACATCCTGGAAGCTGGTAAATACCTGGATCGCACTGGCACTGCCATCCATCTCGACTCCGTTTATGATCATGCTTTTCAGACAGGCGGCACGTTCTTTTCCTCATGATATTATCGAGGCTGCCAGACTGGAAGGTCTGAGCGAAATACGGATTTTCTTCCGGATGTTCATTCCGGTGATGAAATCTACCTATGGAGCGGCGATGACGGTTACATTTATGAATGCTTGGAACAATTATCTGTGGCCGACGATCATTTTACAGGACAGCAAGGCGATCACCATGCCGATGTTAGTAGCCAATCTGAAGAGTGGATACAGTGTGGATTATGGTATGCTGATGCTGGGAGTATTGATCTGTACACTTCCTACGGCGATCATCTTCCTGTGTTTACAGAAGAGCTTTGCAAATGGAATTACGGGAGCAGTGAAATAATGCAACAGAAAATGCCAAAACAGGAAACTATGACACAGGCGCATATCAGGAAGGCTCAGGGAGCCTTCCTTTTGGCGCATAGAATGGGCCTGATCGAGGATCCCTCTATGGAGGGACTTGAGGCCAGACGTAAGAAGCATAACGAAGAGCTGCGGAGAATGGAACAGGAAGGGAAGCTCTTCTACGGACCGCATTATTTTTCCGCACCGGCATATCTGCAATATGAGCTGACCCGCCTGAAGCTGGATTTTGTACAGCCGTGTGGGAAAGTCCGGGAAGGCGGCTGGTGCCCGGATTTTACGGAGCAGGAGAAGCGGAATTTTTACGAACAGAACAGAGATCTGTTCGGACGCTATCATGGGGATTATTTTACCTATGAGGAAGTGTCACAGATCATTGAGAAACGGTTACGGGAGGATGCATATGACAAGCTTATCCGCGACATATTATGTGAGTCAGAGAACAGGCAGTGATGAAAATGACGGACGGACGTGCAGTACGGCGTTTGCCAGTCTGTCTGCTATCAATAGAAGACACCTGCAGCCGGGCGACCGTGTCCTGTTAGAGCGGGGCAGCGTATTTTACGGACAGTATCTGCATGTGACAGACAGCGGTACGAAAGAGGCACCAATTGTGATCGGAGCGTATGGCACTGCAGATGCGCCGCCGCGGATCGATGCCTGCGGACAGGGCATCTGGTACCAGGATTATGGGACCCCACTGGATTCACCTACGCATGTGTATCACGGCTATGTATCTTCCGCAGTGCTTTTGTATGATGCAGAGCACATTGTGGTCGAGGATCTGGAGATCACGAATGAAGGCAGCATGATTCCGGGAGAACGTTATAGCCTGGGTGAGAAAATGAACCGTACCGGTGTGGCTGTGGTGGCTAAGGACAAAGGGGTGCGGAGCGGCATCACGCTTAGGAATCTGTGGATCCATGATGTCCATGGGAATGTCTACGATAAGCACATGAACAACGGTGGGATCTATATGACAGCGCTTCGCCCGGAATGTGAGGAGCGGACGGGTGTGGCACGGTATCGGGATGTCGTCATAGAAGGATGCTTCGTGCACCGGGTCAGCCGCTGGGGAATTGCAGCAGGCTATACCTATGCTCATGATAAGTTCCGGGGAGCAGAGCTTGAGGAATCGGTTTTTCTGAACTATGGGCATGAAAATGTGCAGATACGAAATAATTATGTAAAAGAGGCCGGCGGGGATGGGATCACGCCGATGTATGCCCTGCGTCCTCTGGTGGAGCATAATATGGCAGACTCTGTGGCCTGCGAGATCAATGACCGGATCTATTGCGAGCCGGGCGACCGGATGGGAAAGGTGGCAGCCGCAATCTGGCCCTGGAAATGCAAGGATGCCCTGTTTCGCTATAATGAAGTCGCAGACACCAGGCTCAATCAGGACGGCATGGCATATGATGCGGATTCCGGGGACGGAACGGTGTATGAATATAATTACAGCAGGCAGAATGAGGGCGGCTGTGTGATGTTCTGTTTACAGGAGGCGATCCATAATACCTTCCGCAATAATATCAGCTATGATGATCTCGGTGGTACGATCAGCCCATCAGAGAATCCGGATGCCCTGCTTCAGGATAATGTATACTATGTGCGCAGGGGTGTTCCCTTTGTACGTAAAAATATGGACGGTGGCAGCTTTACACAGGTGAATGACCGGGTTGTTGAGCTGGATTTTAGTCCGGATAAATAAAAACAGATAGGGTGCTAAGCTCGGAATGAAACTCCGTGGCTTAGCATTTTTTAATCGGTGCACGGTGGTGGCGCGCGTGCAAAACGGTTTGACGGACGAGAAAAGAACTGTTAAACTATTAGGCGGTAAACAGACAGAAGGAACATGAAAATAGAAAGGAGCCGGGGCATGGGTGAAAGTATATTACAACTTCAGCAGATCCGGAAATCTTTTGCTAATACAGAGGTATTAAAAGGCGTTGATTTGGAAGCCGGGCAGGGAGAATTTATCACGCTGTTAGGTGCCTCCGGCTGCGGCAAGACCACGACGCTGCGGATCATTGCGGGTCTGGAACTGCCGGATAGCGGGCAGGTGATCCTGGAGGGCCACAATATTACGGATTGGGAACCCAACAAGCGGGATGTTAATACGGTATTTCAGAATTATGCCCTGTTTCCGCATATGAACGTGGCGGATAACGTAGGCTATGGATTGAAGATCCGCAAAGTCCCGAAGGCGCAGATCGCAGAGCGGGTGGAGCGTGCACTTCGCCTGGTGCAGCTGGAAGAGTACGGAAAACGTATGCCGGACCAACTCTCCGGCGGACAGAAGCAGCGCATTGCCATTGCCAGAGCGGTGATCAATGAGCCGAAAGTATTGCTGTTAGATGAACCGCTGGGAGCACTGGATCTGAAGCTGCGCAGGCAGATGCAGCTGGAACTGAAACGTCTGCAGAAGCAGCTGGGGATCACTTTTATCTATATCACGCATGACCAGGAAGAGGCGATCAATATGTCCGACCGCATCGGTGTCATGCATGAAGGCGTGCTGGAGCAGATGGGAACACCCAACGAGGTGTATTATCGGCCGAGAACCAGCTACGTGGCAGATTTCGTGGGAAATGCGAATATTCTGCATAAAAATGGAGAGACACTTGCCATCCGCTCGGAAAATATCCGAATGGACGGGGAGAGTGTCTGTACGCAGGAAGCAGTCGTAGTGGAGAAAAGTTTTGCCGGTGGGCAGCTTCGTATATTGTTCCGCCTGTCGGATGGGCAGCTTCTGACAGCCAGCCGTTACGGCATCGATAATGATATGCAGGCGGGAGAGACGGTGAAGATCGGCTGGGATGCGAAAGACGCAGTAAAGGTAATAGATAATGACAAAGATGAAAACTAAAAGTAACGGACACAGGAGCTTGGGGAATATCGGACTGATGATCCCCATGTATGTGTTCACGATCCTGTTCGTGGCTCTGCCGATCCTGTATCTGTTTCTGTTGAGCTTTTTACAGAGAGCGCAGGTCTGGGGCGTGGATTTTACGTTCACCCTGGACAATTATAAGAGAATATTGGAGCCGTTGTATCTGGATACCTTTTGGCAGTCTCTGAAGCTGGCGTTTACTGCTACCTTTTTTGTGGCACTGATCGGATATCCTTATGGGTATTTTATGGCGCGGATGAATGCGGTGTGGAAGCGCAGGATGCTGCTTCTCATCATGATCCCGTTCTGGACCAGTGCACTGATCCGTCTCTACGGCTGGATCATCGTATTCCGCAGCAACGGTGTGCTGGATAAGATATTGATGGGGCTGCATCTGACTGATCAGCCGTTAAAGCTGCTCTATACTTATCCGGCAGTGGTGGTGGGAATGGTCTATTCCCTGCTGCCTTTTATGATCCTGGCGGTGTATTCCAGCGCGGAGAAGCTGGATATGTCTTTGGTGGAAGCCTCCAGAGATCTGGGAGCTTCCTCGTGGACGGCGTTCTGGACCGTCAGCTTCCGGCTGACGCTGCCGGGTCTGTTATCCGGCGTGGTACTGTCCTTTATCCCGTCCATGGGACTGTTTTTCATAGCGGATATCTTAGGCGGCAATAAGATCGTACTGGTGGGCAGTGTGATACAGGAACAGATCACCAAGGGGCGCAACCAGCCGTTTGCGGCAGCGCTGTCCGCGGTGCTTATGGTGCTGACCTCCGTGATGATCCGTCTGTACCGGAAGATCACCGGAACTTCACAGCTGGAAGGGATGTTGTAAGATATGAAAAAGAAAAAATGGCCGTTTGTATATGTGGCGGTGATCACTGTGCTGACCTATATCCCGATCCTTCTGACAGTGGTGTATTCCTTCAACGCCTCGAAGCTGACCTCGGTCTGGGAGGGATTCTCCTTGAAATGGTACCGGGAGCTGTTTGGCGACAGAGATTTAGGAGAAGCACTGATTAACAGTCTGATCCTGGCGGTATTAAGCTGCGCTTTTGCAGTGCTGATCGGCACTTCGGGAGCGCTGGGGATGAGCCGCAGGAAGCGGAAGACGGATGAGGTTATGGCATATGTATCCACACTGCCCATCATGATCCCGGAGATCATTCTGGGCATGGTATTTTTGTCCGTATTTTCCCTGATGGGACTGCCCTTTGGTATGGTCACGCTGGTGATCGCCCATACTACATTCTGTGTGCCCTATATTTTTACTATGGTGCGGGCGAGACTGGTGGGAATGGACCATTCCTTAGAAGAGGCGGCGCTGGATCTGGGAGCGACGAAGCGGCAGGTATTTTTTGATATAATACTTCCACAGATCCTGCCGGCGATCTTGTCCGGTGTGCTGCTGGCATTTGCTATGTCCTTCGATGATGTGGTGATCAGCATATTTGTCACCGGACCGAAGGTTAATACTTTGCCGGTGAAGATCTACACGAAATTAAAGACCGGCGTAACCCCGGAGATTAATGCACTTGCAACAGTTATGCTGTTTGTGATATTGTTGTGTCTGGCGGGAGCGTATGTGCTGGGACGGAAAAGTCAGGCACCCGCAGGAGAAATACCCGGAGAAAAATGATCGGGGGATTGCCCGTAAGCATCATGGAAAATAGAAGAGGATGCAGAAAATCTGCATCGAAGGAGGAGATTATGAAGAAAAAGCTGGCAATGCTGCTGGCAGCGACCATGCTGGCCACGTTGTTTACCGGCTGTGGAGCAGGCGGTAAGGAAGATAAGGGAGAACTGAATCTCTATACCTGGGATGGCATGTTCCCTCAGGAGATCCTGGACGGTTTTGAAAAAGAGACCGGTATCCGGATCAATTATTCCAACTTTGATTATGATGAAGATATGCTGGCGAAGCTGGAGGAGACCAAGGGCGGTGATTATGATCTGGTCATCGCGGATGACTATATCATCGAGCTGGCGATTCAGGAAGGTCTGGCGCAGAAGCTGGATACTTCCAGGATCAGCACTTACGATAATCTGAACCCTGTATTTATGTCCCAGTTCTATGATCCGCAGAATGAATATACGGTACCTTACGGTGCGGGCATTCCGCTGATCGTGTACGATCCGGGACTGACGGATGTGAAGATCACAGGCTATGAGGATCTGTGGGATCCGGCTCTGGAAAATAATGTGGCACTGACAGCTAATTACCGTGTTATCGACGGTATTACGCTGAAAACGATGGGTGAGTCCTTCAATACTGAAGATCTGGATACCATCCGTGCGGCAGGAGAGAAGCTTCTGACCCTGGCACCCAATATCCGCGTGATTAATGACAACAACACCCAGGATTACCTGATCAGCGGTGAAGTGGCAGCAGCATTTTTGTATACCTCCCAGGTATCAGCAGCTCTGCAGGCGAGACCGGATCTGGAAGTGGTATATCCCAAGGAGGGACTGGGCTTCGGTATCATGGCAGGATTTGTACCCTCCAAGGCTCCCAATGCGGATGCTGCCTATGCATTTTTAGACTATATCAATGAGCCGGAAAATGCGGCAAAATGCTATGAGTATATCGGTTATTATTGCACCAACAAAGCAGCGGAAGAATATATTTCCGACGATATGAAGAAAATGATCGTATTGCCGGAGGATGCAGCTGAGGGCGAGATTGTGCAGAACATCTCCCAGGAGGCAGAGGACCTGCATGCAGAGATTTGGAATCAGTTCAAGAATGCATGTAATTAACAATAAAAAAGTTCTTGACAGATTTCTTTCGTGCGCATATTATAAACCTAAGTTGAAAAACTAATTTGTAAATGCTATGAAAGAGACTCTTGCCAAGGGAAACGACAGGAATACAGCGTCACCGACTGAGAGCGCTGTTTGCGGAAACTGGCGAAGGGAACACTCCGGAGCAGGTGATCTGAACTGCAGAATATCACATGCAGCTAGGATGACACGTTGCACGCGTTAAGTGACAAGAGTGGATGGGCAAAGGCGCCTGTCAATTCGGGTGGTACCACGGATTAGATGATTCGTCCCGGGATATGTTTTAACATGTCCCGGGGCTTTTTGTATTTAAAAATAAGCTGTACAGGGAGCGCACATTCGGGACACTATATAACAGGAGGTGCGATATGTACAGAGATTTAACAATGAAAGAGATCAGTGAACAGCAGATCGGACAGACTTTGCAGGTGGCAGGCTGGGTGGAGAACATCCGTGACCACGGCGGCGTATCCTTTATCGATCTGCGGGATATGTACGGCGTGTTACAGGTGGTCATTCGTAAGCCGGAGCTTTTAAAGGGCATCACCAAGGAAATGTGCCTGTCCATTACCGGTCTCATGGAACACAGAGACGAAGAGACCTACAACCCGAAGATTCCTTCCGGCACCATCGAACTGGAAGCACACCAGATCGATGTGTTGGGAAGAGTATATAAGCAGCTTCCTTTCGAGATCCAGACATCCAAAGAGATCCGGGAAGATGTGAGATTAAAATATCGTTATCTTGACCTTAGAAATGCAAAAGTAAAGGACAACATCGTTTTTCGTTCCAAGGTCATCAGCTATCTGCGTCAGAAGATGACGGACATGGGATTTTTAGAGATCCAGACCCCGATCCTGTGTGCTTCTTCTCCCGAGGGCGCCAGAGACTATATCGTTCCCAGTAGAAAATTTAAAGGAAAATTCTATGCGCTGCCTCAGGCACCGCAGCAGTATAAGCAGCTGTTGATGGCTTCCGGATTTGACAAGTATTTCCAGATCGCTCCCTGCTTCCGCGACGAGGATGCCAGAGCAGACAGATCTCCCGGAGAGTTCTATCAGCTGGATTTTGAGATGAGCTTCGTGACCCAGGAGGATGTCTTCAGGGTAGGCGAGGAAGTATTGCATGATACCTTTGTAAAGTTTGCTCCCGAAGGCAGCAGGATCACCGAGACACCGTTCCCTATCATCAGTTACAAACAGGCCATGCTGGAGTTCGGCTGTGACAAGCCGGATCTGCGCAATCCTTTGAGAATTATGGATGTGACGGAGTTCTTCCAGAGATGTACATTTAAGCCGTTTATCGGTAGAACCGTCCGTGCCATCAAGGTACATGCGGAGATGTCCAAGGGCTTCCATGAAAAACTGTTAAGCTTCGCAACTTCCTTAGGAATGGGCGGACTTGGTTTTCTGGAAGTGGCAGAGGACATGAGCTACAAGGGACCCATCGATAAGTTCATTCCGGAAGAGATGAAGGAAGAACTGGCAACACTGGCAGGACTGTCTGCCGGAGATACCATTTTCTTCATTGCGGACAAAGAGGATAAGGCAAATTATTATGCCGGTCATATCCGCACCGAGCTGGGCGAGAAGCTGGATCTGATCGAAAAGGATGCTTACCGCTTCTGCTATGTGAACGACTTCCCGATGTTTGAACTGGATCCTGAGACGAAGCAGATCGGCTTCACTCACAACCCGTTCTCCATGCCGCAGGGTGGTCTGGAAGCACTGAACACTATGGATCCGTTAGACGTTCTGGCATACCAGTACGACATCGTATGCAACGGCGTGGAGCTGTCTTCCGGTGCAGTACGTAACCACGACATCGAGATCATGAAAAAAGCTTTTGCCATTGCGGGCTACGATGAAGAGACACTGAAGACGAAGTTCGGAGCTCTCTATCAGGCATTCCAGTTCGGAGCACCCCCTCATGCGGGAATGGCTCCCGGCGTGGATCGTATGATCATGCTGCTTCGGAACGAGGAGAACATCCGTGAGGTCATCGCCTTCCCCATGAACGGCAATGCACAGGATCTCATGTGCGGAGCACCCGGCGAGGTAACGGAGCAGCAGCTGCGCGAGGTACACATTAAGGTGAGAGATTAGTGCGGAAAGAGCAGGAATGGAGATTAGTGTGAAAATAAGCATGATAGCTTATTTTTCACACGGCTATTTGTGCCGCAGGCGTCACAAAGTAGCCCTTATCGCAGAATCAAATTTGAAATTTGATCCGCGATTCCTCCGACGAAAGGAATCGTCTGCGGAATGGAGAATAGTATGGCGAACGTAATTAGCGATGAAACCATAGAATATGTAGGCATTTTGGCGAAGCTGGAGCTCTCTGAAGAAGAGAAAGAAGCAGCGAAAAAGGATATGGGCAGAATGCTGGATTATATCGACAAACTAAGTGAACTGGATACTACCGGTGTGGAACCTATGTCCCATGTGTTCCCGGTACAGAATGTTTTCCGTGAGGACGTGGTGACAAATGGGGACGAGAGTGAACAGACACTGGCCAATGCCCCCGGCGAGAAGGACAACATGTTTGTTGTACCAAAGACTTTTGATTAGGGTGTTAAAAAGGAGAATGGATATGGATATTTTATCCCTGACAGCAGTAGAGCTGGCAAAGGCGATCCGGGAAGGTAAGACTACGGCGGTGGAAGCGACGCAGGCAGTACTGGACAGAATCGCAGCCGTTGAAGATGCCTATCACTGCTATGTGACCGTAGAACGGGACAAAGCATTACAGCAGGCGGCGGAAGTACAGAAAAAGATCGAACAGGGAGAACTAACCGGACCCTTGGCCGGAGTTCCCTTTGCCATCAAAGACAATATGTGTACGGAAGGTACCCTGACCACCTGTTCTTCTAAAATATTAGAGAATTTTATTCCGACCTTCAGCGCGGAAGCGGTACTGAATCTGGAAAAGGCAGGGGCGGTCATCCTGGGCAAGACCAACATGGATGAGTTCGCCATGGGCAGTACCACAGAGACTTCTTACTACGGTGTGACGAAGAATCCCAGAAACCCGGAGCATGTTCCCGGAGGCTCTTCCGGCGGTTCCGCGGCAGCAGTAGCAGCCGCGGAATGCTTCGCGGCACTGGGCTCCGACACCGGCGGCTCCATCAGACAGCCCGCATCCTATTGCGGTGTCGTCGGCATGAAACCCACCTACGGAACGGTATCCCGTTACGGACTGATCGCTTATGGTTCTTCTCTGGATCAGATCGGACCGCTGACCAAGGATGTGACAGACTGTGCCACCGTGCTGGAAGCCATCACTTCCCATGATCCTAAGGATTCCACTTCCATGAAGCGGGAGGATACAGATTTTACCTCCGCACTGGTAGCGGATGTGAAAGGCTTAAAGATCGGTATTCCCAGAGATTATTTCGGCGAAGGACTGGATCCTGAGGTCAGGGATGCAGTACTGGCAGCCGCAAAAGTATTGAAAGCGCAGGGCGCAGAGGTGGAGGAGTTCGACTTAAGTCTGGTAGACTATGCGATCCCTACCTACTATACCATCGCAGCGGCTGAGGCCAGTTCCAACCTGGAGCGCTTTGATGGCGTAAAATACGGCTACCGTGCCCAGGATGCGGAGGATCTGCACACCATGTACAAGCGAAGCCGTTCTCAGGGCTTTGGCCCCGAGGTGAAGCGCCGTATCATGCTGGGCTCCTTCGTGCTGAGTTCCGGTTATTACGATGCGTATTACCTGAAGGCACTCCGCGTAAAAGCGCTGATCAAAAAAGCTTTTGATGAAGCTTTTGCAAAATATGATGTGATCTTAGGACCGGTGGCACCCACCACGGCACCGAAGTTAGGCAGCAGTCTGGCGGATCCCATCAAGATGTATTTAGGAGATATCTACACCATCTCCATCAACCTGGCGGGACTGCCCGGTATCAGCGTTCCCTGCGGCACGGATTCCCAGGGACTGCCCATCGGTATGCAGCTGATCGGTGACTGTTTCCGGGAAAAGACTCTGATCCGCGCAGCATATACCTATGAGCAGAGCGTGAAGTAGAACAACGGAAAATATATACACAACTGGTAACTGCATGTGAGAATAACACTGGATACCTGCGGAAACCGCATTGGAAAAACAGCATTTGTAAACTTTTGCAGGGTGCAAATGAATTCCGGTATGCGATCCGGTTTATGTGATTTGGGATGATCAGGTATATAGTCAGATATAATAGAAACAATGCAGATACGGAAAGGTATTTACTATGGCAAAACAATATGAAACCGTCATCGGTCTGGAAGTTCATGTAGAGCTTGCCACGAAGACGAAAATATTCTGCGGCTGTTCCACGGCGTTCGGCGGCAGACCCAACACCCACACCTGCCCGGTATGTACCGGTATGCCGGGATCTCTTCCCGTGCTGAATAAACAGGTGGTAGAATATGCGGTGGCAGTAGGTCTTGCGACGAATTGTACCATCACACAGTATTGTAAATTTGACAGAAAAAATTATTTCTATCCCGATAACCCTCAAAACTATCAGATCTCTCAGTTGTATCTGCCCATCTGCAGGAATGGCTCGGTTGAGATCGAGGTGGCGGGAGAGGACGGCAGCACCTATACGAAGCCGGTGCGTATCCACGAGATCCATATGGAGGAGGATGCCGGCAAACTGGTTCATGACGACTGGGAAGATTGTACATTGGTGGATTACAACCGCTCCGGTGTGCCTCTGATCGAGATCGTATCCGAGCCGGATATGCGCAGCGCGGAGGAAGTCATTGCCTATTTGGAAAAATTACGTCTGCTGATCCAGTATTTAGGAGCTTCCGACTGTAAACTTCAGGAAGGCTCCATGCGTGCGGATGTGAACCTGTCTGTGAGAGAAGTAGGCGCGGAGAAGTTCGGAACCCGTACCGAGATGAAGAACCTGAATTCCTTCAAGGCCATCGCCAGAGCCATTCAGGGCGAAAGAGAACGGCAGATCGATCTGCTGGAGGCCGGCAAAGAAGTGATTCAGGAGACCAGACGCTGGGATGACAATAAGGAATATTCCTACGCCATGCGCTCCAAGGAGGATGCCCAGGACTACCGCTATTTCCCGGACCCCGATCTGGTGCCGGTCTATATCAGCGATGAGTGGCTGGAGAACATTCGCGGTAAACAGCCGGAATTCCGAACCGAGAAGATGAAACGGTACAAGGAAGAATACGATATTCCCGAATATGATATCGAGATCATCACCGGTTCCAAGCATCTGGCAGATATTTTCGAAGCGTGTGTGGCACTGGGGAGCCAGCCCAAGAAAGTGTCCAACTGGCTGATGGTAGAGACCATGCGCCTGCTAAAAGAAAAAGAGATGGAGCCGGAAGATATCCGGTTTGCCCCGGAGCATCTGAGCAGGCTGATCGCTCTGGTGGATGGCAAAGTGATCAACTCTTCTGTGGCAAAGGAAGTATTCCAGGTGATGTTTGAGGAAGATGTAGATCCCGAACAGTATGTGGAAGAGAAGGGATTGAAGACTGTCAATGACGAAGGCACATTGCGGAAAGTTGTGGAGGAAGTCATCGCCGCCAATCCTCAGTCCGTAGAGGACTACCATAACGGCAAGGAGAAAGCCATCGGCTTCCTGGTAGGCCAGACCATGAAGGCAATGAAAGGCAAGGCAGATCCCGCCAGCGTCAACCAGATGCTGAAGGAACTGCTGTAAATTGAGAGTTACGAGCCATGCAAAATCAAAACAGAAACAGCGATCTGGGAGTTTGCTCACAAGTCGCTGTTTTTGTTTTTGACTTTATACGGCGACAGCCGTCAATGAAATAAATGTGGAGCGTCCTTTGCGACACATTTATGAATTGAGCGCATGGCTCGTAACGCATGGCTGCAGTAGACCGGACGAACGCCCGCCTGTGCCCTTCTTCCGCCTTAGTGTGGGCACAGGAGACAGGAACAAGCTAGTCTGTGCCCTTAAACCAAGGTACGGGGCGTTACACACAAGATTTGATGATTAAGCCCCGCGCAATATTAAACTACCGGAGCTTAATTGACTATTATTGATGATTAAGCCCCGCACAACATAAACTACCGGGGCTTAATTGACTATTATTGATGATTAAGCCCCGTGTAATAGAAACTACCGGGGCTTAATTGACTATTATTGATGATTAAGCCCCGCGCAATATTAAACTACCGGGGCTTAATTGACTATTATTGATGATTAAGCCCCGCACAACATAAACTACCGGGGCTTAATTGACTATTATTGATGATTAAGCCCCGCACAACATAAACTACCGGGGCTTAATTGACTATTATTGATGATTAAGCCCCGCACAACATAAACTACCGGGGCTTAATTGATTATTATTGATGATTAAGCCCCGCGTATCGAAATAAGACAGCGATTTGAGCGCAAGCGCCCATCGCTGTCCTCACTATGCCTATGCGAGGCTCATTGCTCGCGTACTTTTAAATTATGCCAATGCCTGCTCCAGCTTCTGACGGAAATCGGCTTCGGACATGGCACCACCGAAGGTTACGGCAGGCTCTCCGTCCTTGAACACGATGAAATGTGGGATGCTTACCACACGGTACTTCTGCGCGATCGCCATATTTTCATCCACGTTGAGTTTGCCGATCTTCATCTTGCCGGCGTAAGCTTCGGCACATTTCTCCACCACAGGTCCCATCATCTTGCAGGGACCGCACCAGTCAGCATAGAAATCCACCAGAACGGGAACCTCCGAATGCAGAACTTCCTCTTCAAAATTAGCAACAGTAAAAGTGTATTCCATAATGATCCTTCCTTTCTCCGGCTGCATGTAAGCAGCCGATATGGACTAAGTTTTTGCGACTATTCAGAATCACATTCGCCATATAAAACTTCTTATCTGCTTGAATGCAAGCATTCGCAGATCACGGTTTTGTATGGCTCTGAATAGTTACAAGTATCTCAAAAAAACAGTGTGTTATGAATTATTTCAAAAAAAGAGTTATGAATTATTTCAAAAAAACAATGTGTTATGAATTATTTCAAAAAAATGAGTGTATTATGAATTGTTATCTAAAAATAATATATTTACAAATAGGGTTGCCGATGGAGGAGAATTTCTCCTCATATTCTGTCATGACATTGCCTTCCATCAGAGCAGCGTCACTGTGCAGATCGTAGGTGATCACCTTCGCCTGCCAGCCGGCGGGTTCTAATTCTTCCACTGCGAAATCAAACAGAGGACGATTATCCGTCTTGAATTCCAGAGTGCCTTCTTTTTTTAAGATCACATCATAGCGGGCCAGGAACTGTCTGGAGGGCAGACGTCTCTTGGCATGGCGGTCCTTCGGCCAGGGATCGGAGAAGTTCAGATAGATCCGGTCTACTTCACTTTTCCCGAATACCTTATCGATATCTTCGGCATCCATGCGGATGAATTTCAGGTTGGGAAGCTCATCTTCCTCCATTTTTTGGATGGCGCGAAGCAGAACACTGGAGTATTTCTCGATGCCCACATAATTGATCTGCGGATTTAATTTCGCAAGGGTATGCAGGAAACGTCCTTTTCCCATGCCGATCTCGATATGAATGGGGTGATCGTTCCCGAAGATCTCGTGCCAGGTTCCGGGACAGTCTTCCAAAGTATCTTCCGGTACCACGTAAGGGCTTTCTGCGATCACTTCGCGGGAGCCGGTAATATTGCGCAATCTCATATATTCGATAACCTTTCCTTATTTGATGATTTAATGACTTTTCTTGATGAATGCTGCAGATTCGTGTAGAATCTGTATTGTCAATGTACTTTATCTTGGAAAACTTGTCAAGTGACCCTGTCGGAACAGGCGGCTGTGCATATGACCCTGTCGGAACGGGCGGCTGCGCACGATCCTGCTGCATCGGGCTATCGGGACTGATTTTATATAAAAACGGGAGGAAAGATTATGAAATGGATGATCGCGTCGGACATTCACGGTTCGGCATACTATTGTAGAAAATTATTAGAGACATATGAAAAAGAAGGAGCGGAGAGACTTTTACTGTTGGGAGATATTTTATATCACGGTCCCCGTAACGACCTTCCCACAGAGTATGCACCGAAGGAAGTCATTGAACTTTTGAATGCCCGTAAAAAAGACATCTACTGTGTCCGCGGCAACTGTGATACGGAGGTGGATCAAATGGTGCTGGAATTCCCGGTGCTGGCGGATTACTGCGTGCTTGCGGAAGGAAATACGGCGGTCTATGCTACCCACGGACATTTTTATAACGAACAGAACCTGCCGCCGCTGCACCCCGGAGATGTGTTACTGCACGGACATACCCATGTACCGAAATGCATGGAACATGAGGAAGAGCAGTACATCTGTATGAATCCCGGTTCCGTGTCAATCCCGAAGGAAGGTAGCTGGCACGGGTACATGATATGGGAAGATAATACGTTTATCTGGAAAGATTTTGACGGTCAGGAACATATGCGAAAAATTTTAAGTTAATACTATGGTTTTTGAGAAAAATGGTGTATGATAGAAAATGTGCATTATCATACACCATTTTTATAAGATGTCGGGGTCAAAAGCCCCCGACTTTGATGCCTACGGATTGCCCCGTGCTACGCACTCCCACGTCTCCGCTCCGCTTCGGTCCGTGCTAGACATGTGCCACTGGCATCTTTTATAAAGGTTTATAAAGATTTATCAGGAAGGATTTATACATGCGTTTTTTCAAGCATTTTTCATATAGAACTTTTTTTGCGAAGGCAGTTATGGGAATCGGCGCCATCTGTCTTTTTGCATCTAATGGACTTGCGGTTTCAGCAACCACCATAAAAGAAGAGAACATCGCCCGCAACCAGTCACTGGCGGTACAGTCCAATGCGGTGGACAACTGGCCCACGGGTCCGGTAGTCAGTGCGGAGTCGGCGATCCTGATCGATGCGGATACCGGAGCAATCTTGTATGCGAAAAATATTCACCAGAAGGAGTATCCCGCCAGTACCACCAAGATACTGACGACACTGATCGCCTCGGAGCGCTGCAGCATGGATGAGATCGTGGATTTCTCCTACGACGCGGTACATGACATCGACCCGGGCAGCAACCATATTGCCATTGAACCCGGGGAGCAGCTGACCATGGAAGAGTGTCTGAATGCCATACTGATCCGTTCGGCGAATGAGGTATCTTTTGCGGTGGCGGAACATATCTCGGGGACGACCTGGCAGGATTTCGGCGATATCATGAACGAGCGGGCGAAGGAACTGGGATGTGTGGATTCTCATTTTGTCAATCCCAACGGCCTTCCCAATGAGGATCATTACACCAGTGCCTATGATCTGGCGATGATCGGCAAGGCATTTTTTGCCAATGAAGCATTGTGCAAAATGACCATGACCCACATGCTGCACATCCTGCCCTCGGAGAGACAGCCGGATGACATTATGGAAGTCAACAAAATGGAACTGATTCCCGGCGGAAAATACGCCTATCCTTATCTGGTAGGATGTAAGACCGGTTATACTGATGTGGCGAGAAGCACGCTGGTATCCTGCGCGGAGAAGGATGGCATGAAGCTGATCTGCGTGGTGATGAGGGATGAGAATCCTAATTATTATGAAGATACGATTTCGCTGTTTGATTACGGATTCAGTAATTTTGGAAAGGTCAATATCGCGCAGACAGAGACCAAATACAACATTGAAAATCCGGGTTCCTTTTATAGTGGCAATGACATCTTCGGCAATTCCAAGCCGATCCTGGAACTGAATCAGAGCGATTGTATCACGCTGCCGAATACTATCACATTCGAGGATGCGGTATCCGATATTTCTTATGATAACACGGAACCCGGACAGGTAGCGGTCATTACGTATACGTATCATGATGTGGTACTGGGTACGGCATCCATAGATTTCACGGCTTCGGAAAAGGGAAGCAGTGTGTTTGGGGACGAGACCACAGGGACAACGGAGGAGGCAGAAGCTACGGCGGCGACGCAGGAGCCGGACAGCACCGAAACTGTGCAGCCGACAGAAGGAGCGGCGGCTGATGAGCCGACCGGCGAGGGCGGAGGTATTCCCACAGCCACGCAGCCTGCAGCTTCCGGGGAAGAAGATACGGCTTCCGGTGGTCCGGCAGTGATCTTCATCAATGTGGTAAAGGTATTTTTCTGGATCCTGGGGATCGCTGTGGTGATTTTCCTCATTCTGCTGCTAAGAGCATTTGTTAAAAATTATCATTTCGCCCACCGCAGCACCAGACTGACCTGGCGGTTTAACCGCAGAAGAAAACGTTCCAGATCCCGTTATCGCTCCGTGGATCAGAATCTGCAAAACAGGCGTAAGGAGGCTATCTGGCAGGCGAAGAAACGGCGCAAGCCCAAGAAGCCCAACCGCTTCCGTGACCTGGATTTCTAAAAGAATATAGATAGATACAAAAAGGCATGTCCCATTACAACGGGGCATGCCTTTTTAAGTTCAATGTTGCAAATCCTACTTGCTCAATAAATATTCTGCCAGATCCACAGCGGTGTCTGCATGCTTCGCATTTGCGTAGATGCCCATGACGATACCGTCTCCGCGGAAGTAATAGTTATCGGTCAGATCCTTACAGCCGGTCAGGCAGATGCCCACCGGGACGGGATCCTGCATCTCTTCCGGGTGGAGAGGATCGGGATATTCCGGAGTATAATCGGAATTCAGATCATCGTTTGCTGCCTCGATCGCCAGCACCACTTCCCTGTCCACATAATAGAAATAAGGTTCCAGTGCCTGGAGCTGTTCTTCTGTGAGGATATCCCGTAGATCATAGAACAGGCTGCTGTTGGCATATTTTTGGAAAGAATCGAAATCCGTGATCATGCTGTCAAGCTCATTTGCTGCCACATATACCATCAGCTTCTGGGTAGAAGTGACGGAGGCCTCATCCATGCTGTCTTCCACAATACGAATAGAAGTATCGAAGGTGATATCGCTGGAATTCAGATCGATGCCCTCTTTTTCGGCAAAATCCGTAATGAAATCCGGCTGCTCGGAAGACATCTGGTCTAAGAGACTTGCGTTTAATAAAACGGCGTTAAAAGCTGTATCCTTCCGGTTCGCATACTGGTAAATAAAGCTTACGAGCATACCGATGATGATCACGGAAATGATCACATGCCATTTATAATAATACCAGAAATACGCCAGCTTCTGCTTGGGAGTGCCGTTTTTCAGTGCTTCCCGTTCTTCTTTAAATTCATCCATTACCGCCATGAGAAAACCGCCTTTCTGCGTGCAATATAAATGATGCCAGGGTCAAAAGGTCTAAGCCCACATGAGCTTGCTCATAGGTGGGTGAAAGACCTTAGGACCCGCCCCGATATGAGCATAAAAGTGGGATGATAATCCCACGATATGCGAATATTGGGTAGGATTGTGGGAGCGCGTAGCGCGGAGCAATCCGTAGGCATCAAAGTCGGGGGCTTTTGCCCCCGACATCATATAAATTTATGATAAAGGTTCTCTATCCGAAAGTCAATGAAGGAAGCGTGAGGGGATTCTAAAAAAAGAATTAAATCGCCCGGAAAATCCGGGCATATCTTGCAAGTTTTTCACGGATGATATATCATAATAGAAGACGATTGTCAGGAGAAGCAGAATCCGGACAGGCGTAAACAGAGATTTCCCGAAGGAACGGAAGAACGGCGCGGAAAATCCCTGCTACAAAATAAAGGAAGAGAAAAGGAAACGAAAAATGAGTGATTCTTACGTAGAATGTCTGGTAAAAGCAAAACAGCCCGCGTGGGCTAAAATCTTAAAAGTATTACTTGTCACCCTGACAGTGTTAAGCTGCCTGGTAATGTTTGTGTTTATCATTTTCCTGCCCGTAGCTCTTGTTGCAGGTGTGGGAGCTTATTTTCTGAATATGTTCACGGATCTGGAGTATGAATATCTCTATCTGGATAAGGAGCTGTCTGTGGACAAGATCATGGCAAAGAGTAAGAGAAAGCGTGTAGCTACTTACAGCCTGGACCGCATGGAAGTATTTGCACCGGTCTATTCCTATCATCTGGACAACTTCAAGAACCGTCAGGTGAAGGAGAAGGATTACAGCATTGGCGAGGTTCTGCAGCCGGATGGCCGTTATGCCATGTATTATGAAGGTGGCGAGAAGATCATTTTAAGCCCCAACGAGGAACTGGTGAAGGTGCTCAAGAGTGTGGCACCCCGTAAGGTATTCAGTGAATAATGATCAGTGAGTGATTCACGAACAAAAGGATTCCGGTGAATAGAATGCATCGGAATCCTTTTGCAATGATTGTGCGGTAAAGTAACTTGAAATGCCAGTTTGGCATTTCAAGTTATAGAGGAGATGGAATGGCGGATCAAAAAGCAAACGAAATGGAACCAGTGGAAACACAAGTAGTTGAAATCATGCCACCAGACATTGAAAATCTGATTTATGTGATAAGAAACAAACAAGTTATGGTGGATAGTGATCTGGCAATGCTTTATCAGGTAGAAACAAAAGCTTTAAATCGTGCAGTAAAAAGAAATATAAAACGATTTCCAGAAGATTTTTGTTTTCAGCTTACAACAGAAGAAGCAGAATCTTTGAGGTGCCAATCTGGCACCTCAAAAATACAAGAGCCAGAAAAAAAGGATGGACGAGGCGGCAGACGTACATTACCGTATGTATTTACAGAGCAGGGAATATCCATGCTGGCCAGTGTATTGCATAGCGAGGTGGCAATCAATGTAAGCATAGGCATTATGCGTGCATTTGTAGAAATGCGGCGGTTTATAGCCAACAATGCACTTCTGTTTGAAAGGATTAGTAACGTTGAGTTAAAACAACTGGAATATCAGAAAAAGACAGATGAAAAACTTGAGCAGATTTTTGAGTACATATCAGATCATGAGGAGTCTAATCAAAAGATATTTTTTGATGGTCAGATATATGATGCGTTCAGTTTACTAATAGGACTAATTCAGAAAGCAGAGACGGAAATTGTTCTGGTAGATGGATATGTGGATGTAGGAACATTAAATATTTTGTCAAAGAAGAAAGAAAATGTGGCGGTGACAGTTTATACACTGCAACGGACAAAATTATCTGAAACAGATGTAGATAACTTTAATGCACAGTATCCTAAACTGGATGTAAAGTACACAAGAGTATTTCATGATCGTTTTTTAATTCTTGATAAAACGAAAGCATATCATGTGGGTGCGTCTTTGAAGGATGCAGGTAAAAAATGCTTTGGAATTAATCTGATTGAAGATGCAGGTATTGTAAGGGATATTTTACAGAGATTAGAATTAGAAACAGAAGAATAGAAAATAATTAGCACTCACCAGTTGACAGCCATAGAAAACTTTGCTAAACTCATGGAAATGTTATAAGCACAGCAAATATTTCTTATAAGTATAGCTTATATTGCTGAAAGAAATCATTCACAAATCTTATTAAATGAACACAGGAGGAGAGAAAATGGGACAGATTATTGGTGAAGGCATTACCTTTGATGACGTACTGCTCGTACCGTCTTATTCTCAGGTAGTCCCCAATCAGGTGGATTTGACCACATGGCTGACAAAGAAGATCAAGCTGAACATTCCTATGATGAGCGCAGGAATGGATACCGTTACCGAGCATCGTATGGCGATCGCTATGGCAAGACAGGGTGGTATCGGTATCATTCATAAGAATATGTCTATCGAGGCACAGGCAGAAGAGGTAGACAAGGTAAAGCGTTCCGAGAATGGTGTCATCACCGATCCTTTCTCTCTGTCTCCCGAGCATACTCTGGCAGACGCAGATGCACTGATGGCGAAGTTCCGCATCTCCGGCGTACCTATCACCGAGGGCAGAAAATTAGTCGGCATCATCACCAACCGTGATCTGAAGTTCGAGACCGATTTTACTAAGAAGATCAAAGAGTCCATGACCAGCGAAGGTCTGATCACCGCTCCCGAAGGTATCACCCTGGAAGAGGCGAAGAAGATTCTGGCAAAGGCAAGAAAAGAAAAGCTCCCCATCGTGGACAAGGACTTTAACTTAAAGGGTCTGATCACCATCAAAGATATTGAGAAGACCATCAAATATCCTCTGGCAGCCAAGGATTCCCAGGGCAGACTGCTCTGCGGTGCCGGCGTAGGCATTACCGCTAACGTACTGGATCGTGTGGCAGCTTTGGTAGCAGCCAAGGTTGATGTCATCGTACTGGATTCCGCCCACGGTCATTCCCAGAACGTATTGAACTGCCTGAAGATGATCAAGGAAAAATATCCCGATCTGCAGGTTATTGCAGGTAACGTAGCTACCGGCGATGCAACCCGTGCACTGATCGAGGCAGGTGCAGATGCCGTTAAGGTAGGTATCGGACCCGGTTCCATCTGTACTACCCGTGTGGTTGCAGGTATCGGTGTTCCCCAGGTATCCGCTATCATGGACTGCTACAGTGTGGCAAAGGAATACGGTATTCCCATCATCGCTGATGGCGGTATCAAGTATTCCGGAGATATTACCAAGGCGATCGCAGCCGGCGGTAACGTATGTATGATGGGTTCCATGTTCGCAGGATGTGAGGAGAGCCCGGGAGAATACGAGCTGTTCCAGGGCAGAAAGTACAAGGTATACCGTGGCATGGGCTCCATCGCAGCTATGGAGAACGGCAGTAAGGATCGTTACTTCCAGGAGAATGCAAAGAAGCTGGTACCCGAAGGTGTCGAGGGTCGTGTGGCTTACAAGGGCAGCGTAGAAGATACCGTATTCCAGTTACTCGGCGGTCTCCGTTCCGGTATGGGCTACTGCGGTGCACAGGATATCGAGACCCTGAAGGAGACCGGCAGATTTGTGAAGATCTCCGCTGCATCCCTGAAGGAGAGTCATCCTCATGATATCCACATCACCAAGGAAGCTCCGAATTACAGCGTGGATGATAAATAAGTTGTAAGAAAATAAAATTTCCCTTACGGTCGATTCATGCAAAAAATGGTTTTGCCAAGAGAAAGTGTGGTACGTTATCTTTAAAATAATGGGTACACTGACCATTGATAAGGCGGATCTTACAGTAGGGGATGTTACAGAATTCTTCGAGTACACGAAGACCGGCGCACAGACCATCAATATAGCGAGCCTTGTGCCGAGCGCAAGAAGAAAGAAACAATAGTTTCGCATTAGCAGCCCCACCGCAGGGACAAAACTCTGCGGCGGGGCTTTTTGTGCATTTTGCGGCACACGTTTCTCTACGGGAATATAGCTTATAGTGGTAAAGGTAGAAAAAGTAATAAACATGTAGAAAAATGTTAAAAACACAAAAACATTCATGCAATATAATGTAAAATTAGCATTAAAAACATTTGATTTTTACACGAATTTGGATTATGCTATACTCAGAAGCTTTATGGAGGACGAGTGATGTATAGAAAGATTATGGACTTCTTAGAAACGTGGAAAGAAAGTGAACATCGTAAACCCCTTATTTTGCAAGGGGCAAGACAGGTGGGAAAAACCTACTCCATTTTAGAGTTCGGACGAACCCACTATGAGAATGTGGCATATTTCAATTTTGAAACAGATCCTAAATTGAATGAAACTTTTGAAGAAAACATCAGTCCTGATTATCTGATCCCCATTTTGTCTCATATTGCGGGTCAGACCATCGTAAAAGAAAAAACGCTGATTGTATTTGATGAGGTGCAGCTTTGCGAAAGGGCTCTGACTTCTCTGAAATATTTTAACGAGAGCGCTCCGGACTATCATATCATTGTTGCGGGCAGCCTGTTAGGTGTGGCTGTCAACAGGGAAAAGGTCTCATTCCCTGTGGGCAAGGTGGATATGAAAACCCTGTATCCCATGGATATGGAGGAATTTATGATCGCTATGGGTGAGGGAGATCTTGTGAAGCAGATCAAAAGGTGCTTTGCAACAGATCAGCCGATGCCGGCGGCACTCCACGATGCGGCTATGCAGCTTTACCGGCAGTATCTTGTAGCAGGCGGGATGCCGGAGTGTGTGATGCAGTTTGCCCAGACAAGGGACTATATCCTGATCCGCCATATACAGGATACCATTCTTGCAAGTTATCTCAACGACATGAGTAAGTATAATAATCTGAATGAAATCAAGAAGACCAGGCTTGCCTATGACAATATTACCGTTCAGCTTTCGAAGAAAAATACCCGTTTTCAGTATAAGCTGATGAAAAAAGGAGGGCGGGCGTCTGAATTTGAGAATGCCATAGAATGGCTCTGTCTGTCCGGAATCGTATCACAGGTCTATAAGGTAGAGCAGATCAAAAAGCCTTTGGAAAATTATCGTGATATCGACGCTTTCAAGATATATGTTTCGGATTTGGGGCTGCTTTGTGCCAAGAAGGATCTGGCTGCCAATGATATTCTGTATATGGTTGAAGAATTGAACGATTTTAAGGGCGGTATGACGGAGAATTACGTCAATGTACAGCTCTCCATCAATGGTTACAATACTTACTATTGGGAGTCTGAGCGTGGTGCGGAGATAGATTTTGTTATTCAGCGTGACGGGCAGCTGATCCCGATTGAAGTGAAATCTGCCGACAATACCAGAGCAAAGAGCTTAAAGGTCTACATGGATACCTATAAGCCTGCATATGCCATCAAACTCTCTGCAAAAAACTTCGCAATTGAAGACAACAAAAAGATAGTGCCGCTCTATGCAGCGTTTTGCATCTGAATACGACAGGTGAAGAACCAGGGGTTCTGTATAGCATCCCATCTTTGACACTTAAAAATAATTTTTATTCTGTTCTTTTGGCGGATAGTATTTTCTGGGGGGTGCAACCCGTCCTCTACGGTCGATTCATGACATATTTGGGTCGATTCATAGTATTTGCAATAATTGACAAAATGAACTAAATTTTTCAAGCAATTTAATAAATATAGCAAAAAATGTAAAATAATAGCTTGTATCAATTTCGGAATGCATGGTAGAATATAAATATTCGAGAAAGAATTTCTGGATATTTTACAGAGAAACAGGGGAGCAAAACAGTGGCTGAGATTGCATTACGTGAATTGATAGACGAAAAGCGCCTGCAGCATCTGCAGAACGAGTTCTGCAAAGTGACGGGAGTGATGGCGGTCTGCGTGGACAAGGAAGGCAGAGCCATAACAGAGCCCTACATCGATAAGTCTCTGATCCGACCGGATGGGGAAGATCCGATCGTAGGGGAGTATCGAAGAAAAGCGGCGCAGGCGTTGGACAGAGTACAGGAAGGATCCCTTGAGGAACAGGTGGTGGAAGAGCTGCCGGACGGCGGACATGTGGCAGCAGTTGCCGTCAGAGTGGAGAATACCATCATTCTATACTGGCAGGTATATGATCTGAAGAAGCTTGACACCATATCTTTTTACCAGATCCTGGATCTGCTGCGGGATACCAGTGCAGATATTTACAGAGACCGTATGTCCTGCTTCAGTGCGGAAGCCGAGAGCAGAAGGAGCAGATATGCGGAGGAAGAGATGAGCCGCAATCTCCATACCATAGAGGCTACTACGGAGATCGTTCAGCTCTTAGACAGTGATGAACAGATTGAACTGACCATGAACCGATGGCTGAAGATTCTGGCACAGCATATTCAGGTAGACAGCGCAGAGATTTTTCAGCTGCAGGCAGACACAGATAAGATGAATGTAGCCGTTGAATGGCTGGCACCGGGACAGATCTCTTATTTTGACAAGACCAGCGGGATTCCCCTGAATTCTTTTCTCCATACAGAGAAGCCACTGGTGGTATCTACGGACAGCGTGGGTAAGGCGGATTCTGAGGAAATTGAAAAGATAGGCATGAAAGCCGTGATGATTTTTCCTATCCTGAAGCAGGAGAGCGGCAATATGATGCTGTCTCTGAACCATAGGCGGCAGGCACATGTATGGAGCATGTCGGAGATCAAGTTCACCTCGGACGCGGTGAAGATCTTACAGAGTATTCTGACCAGGCGGATCCAGAAAAATTCCCTGGCAGGTTCCTATGCGGCACTGGAAGAGATTCTGGACAATGTGGGCTGTGCCATCTACGTGACGGATCAGAACACGGGCAGGATGCTGTTCGCCAACCAGATATTGAAGAATACGTTTGCCAAGGAACTGATGGACCATAATTTTGATGCTCTGTTACAGTCCAGCGTCCGCAAGGACAAGAGCCGTACCGTGAGTGTTGTGTACCATGCCGAGAAGGAGACCTGGTATGATCTGCTGTGCAAGGAGATCGCCTGGGTAGACGGTAAAAAAGCCAACCTGTACTCTCTGTATGATATTACGGATAAAAAGCTGTACCAGCGCCGGATCGAGCAGCAGGCGTACACAGATTTCCTGACGGGACTGTATAACCGTATGTGTTGTGAGAGGGATCTGGCGAGACAGATCGATCAGGCGAAGAAGACCGGCCAAAAAGGTGCTCTGCTGTACCTGGATCTGGATGATTTCAAACATATCAATGATGGACTTGGTCACCAGTACGGTGATGTGCTGTTGAAATCCATCTCCCACGCATTAAAACGGATCAACGGTATTGAGAATACCTGCTATCGTATGGGCGGTGATGAATTTGTTATTGTGATCCCTCCGGAAAGCTATTCCCGGTTTGGAAATATTGTGGAAGATATTAAGAAGATCTTCAGCAAGCCCTGGTTTTTGAAGGATGCAGATTATTACTGTACCATGAGTATGGGTATCGTTACCTTCCCGGATGCCGGAGATTCCGTGACAGATCTGATCAAAAAAGCGGATATTGCCATGTATGAGGCGAAAAAGACCGGTAAAAACCGTGTAGAAACGTATCGGGAAGGCAATGATTCTGTATCGGGACGCCGTCTGGACATGGAAAAGAACATGCGTGATGCCACGGTGGAGGGCTACCGGGAGTTCGAGGTCTATTACCAGCCTATCATCGATATTCAGGGCGGAAAGGATGTCTGCGCCGGTGCGGAGGCACTGATCCGCTGGAACAGCGCGAAGCTGGGTTTCATCTCTCCGGCGGAATTCATCCCGCTGGCGGAGTACCTGGGACTGATCAATCCCATCGGCAATTATGTGCTGACGGAGGCCTGCACCCGCTGCAAGCGCTGGAACGATACCGGATATCCGGATTATAAAGTAAATGTCAACCTCTCTGTGGTACAGCTCCTGCAGTCGGATATCGTGGAGACGATAGAGAAGGCGTTACAGGACACCGGTCTGTCTCCGAAGAATCTGACATTGGAGGTAACAGAGAGCCTTGCCATCAACGATATGGAGCGTATGAAGGAGATTCTGAACCGGATCAAGGCACTGGGCGTCTCTCTGGCACTGGATGATTTTGGTACCGGTTACTCTTCCCTGAACCATATCCGTGAGATCCCCATCGATGTCATTAAGGTGGATCAGAGCTTCGTCAAGGATCTGGCGGGGGATGCCTACTCCCAGTCCTTTATCAAGATGGTGGCAGAACTGGCACAGACCATCGGAGTCAGTATCTGTGTGGAAGGTATCGAGACCCCGGAACAGTTCAAAGTACTGCAGGGCATGAAGGTCAAATACATTCAGGGATATTATTTTGACCGTCCTTTGGAGCGCCATGCGTTTGAGGCAAAATATGTGAAGTAACAGTTCAGCCATAGAATAGCAAATGCGACGATCGGGTGCTTGCACACGGGGCAGAACTGTTACGGAAGCAACAAAATTATCAAAATCCCTCTTGTCAAGTATCGGGCAACCATGCTACTATTGATATAGCTACACGACTGGCGGAACGCAGCCTGCTGCAGTGGAGATACCCACAGGGAGTGTAGAATAGTGAAAGCCGACCGCCTGGGCACCGTCTATTTGTGGTGCTTAGGCGGTTTCTTATTTTAAAGGATAAACGGAGGAAAACTATGTTACAACTGGAACAGGAACTGAAAAGCAATGCTTATCCCGGCAGAGGTATCGTGATCGGCCGCTCTGCGAACGGTAAATATGCCGTAACCGCTTATTTTATCATGGGAAGAAGTGTCAACAGCCGTAATCGTGTGTTCGTGACAGAGGGAGAGGGAATCCGTACCCAGGCTTTCGATCCTTCCAAGTTAGAAGACCCCAGTCTGATCATCTATGCGCCGGTACGTGTCCTGGGCAACAAGACCATCGTGACCAACGGCGATCAGACCGATACCATCTACGAGGGAATGGACAAACAGTTAACCTTTGAACAGTCCCTGCGCAGCAGAGAATTCGAGCCGGACGGACCGAACTACACACCGAGAATCTCCGGTATCATGCACATTGAGAACGGCAAGTACAATTACGCTATGTCCATTTTGAAGAGTGACAACGGCAATCCCGATTCCTGCCTGCGTTTTACTTATGCTTACGAGAATCCGCTTCCCGGAGAGGGACGTTTCATCCATACCTATATGCATGACGGCAATCCGCTGCCCAGCTTCCAGGGGGAACCGAAGTTAGTGGAGATCCCCGATGACATGGATGCATTTACCGATATGCTGTGGAACAGCTTAAATGAGGACAACAAGGTATCCCTGTTCGTTCGTTTCATCGACATCGAGACCGGTAAATACGAGACTAAGATTGTGAACAAGAATGTGTAAGGTTCTGAATAGTGAATATCGTAGATAGGAGAAAAATAAGATGAACGAGATTCAGTTAAAATACGGATGTAACCCGAACCAGAAGCCTTCCAGGATCTTCATGGAAGACGGTAGTGATCTGCCTGTTACCGTACTGAACGGCAAACCCGGATATATCAATTTCCTGGATGCTTTCAACGGCTGGCAGCTGGTAAAAGAACTGAAGGAAGCTACGGGACTTCCCGCAGCCACTTCTTTTAAGCATGTATCCCCTGCCGGTGCTGCGGTAGGACTTCCCTTAAGCGATACTCTGGCGAAGATCTACTGGGTGGATGATCTTGGAGAGCTGTCTCCTCTGGCATGTGCTTATGCAAGAGCACGTGGCGCAGACAGAATGTCCTCCTTCGGTGACTTTATCGCATTGTCCGATGTCTGTGATGCAGATACCGCCCGTCTGATCAAGCGAGAGGTATCCGACGGTGTCATCGCTCCCGGCTATACCGATGAGGCACTGGAGCTGTTAAAGCAGAAGAAAAAGGGTGCTTACAACATCATCCAGATCGATCCTTCCTACCAGCCCGCTCCCATCGAGCACAAGCAGGTATACGGTATCACCTTTGAGCAGGGACGTAACGAACTGGATATCAACGGTGATCTGCTGTCCAATATCGTGACGGTGAACAAGGAGATCCCGGAGAGTGCTCTGATCGATATGAAGATCGCACTGATCACCTTAAAATATACCCAGTCCAATTCCGTATGCTATGTCAAGGACGGTCAGGCTATCGGCATCGGTGCGGGCCAGCAGTCCCGTATCCACTGCACCAGACTGGCCGGCAGCAAGGCAGACAACTGGTTTTTACGTCAGTCTCCCCAGGTACTGGGTCTGCAGTTCGTAGACAGCTTAGGAAGAGCCAACCGTGACAATGCCATTGATGTCTACATGGGCGATGAGTACATGGATGTGCTGGCAGACGGCACCTGGGAAGGCATCTTCAAGGTAAAACCTCCCGTATTTACCAGAGAGGAAAAGAGAGCATGGCTTGACAAAATGCAGGATGTGACTCTGGGAAGCGATGCATTCTTCCCCTTCTCCGATAATATCGAGAGAGCTCATAAGAGTGGTGTAAAATACATCGCACAGCCCGGTGGATCCGTGCGTGATGCAGATGTTATTGCATGCTGCGATAAATATAACATGGTGATGGCGTTTACAGGCATCCGTCTGTTCCACCATTAAGACAGATATTTGCGGGCAGGACTGTAACAGGACCTGCCTGTAACTATTCAGAGCCTTGAAAAGGCGATTTTGCGAATGGGGTTCTGAATAGTTTTTATAAGGAAGATGAGGAAAGCGTAGTTATGGACAGACGAGGGGAAGAGAAAAGCAGAGAAATGATGCTGGATGAATTATTGGGATATGACCGTGTGACGATCCAGTGTCACGATAATCCGGATGCGGATGCGATAGCGTCCGGGTTTGGATTGTATTGTTTTTTCCGAGATCAGGGAAAAGATGTGAGACTGCTGTATGCCGGGAAAAACAAAGTGAGAAAGGCCAACCTGACGCTGATGGTGGAAAAGCTTGGAATTCCGCTGAAATATCTGGCGCATCCCGGAGAGGAGCCGGTGGACGGACTTCTGATCACAGTGGACTGTCAATACGGTGCCGGCAATGTGACCGTAATCCCGGCAGAGGAGATCGCAGTGATCGATCATCATCCTCTGGAAGTGATCTGTACGGAGAAAATGCGATTACAACCGAATCTTGGTAGCTGTGCGACTCTGGTATGGACCATGCTTCAGGAGATGCATTATCTGGTGGAGAAAAATAAAGATCTGGGGACCGCTTTGTATTATGGGCTGTTCATGGATACCAATCAGTTCTCGGAGCTGTCCAATCCGGTGGATATGGATATGCGCGAGAGCCTGAACTTTGACAAGAATCTGATATCATTGTTCCGCAATTCCAATATTTCCCTAAAGGAGCTGGAGATTGCAGGAGTGGCGCTGTTACGCTGCAATTACAATGACGATTACCAGTTCGCTGTGATCCATTCCCAGCCTTGTGACCCTAACGTGCTGGGACTGATCAGTGATTTCCTGCTCCAGGTGGCAGGAGTGAATACCTGCGTGGTCTACAATGAGGATAGCAGAGGATATAAATTCTCTGTCAGAAGCTGTATCCGGGAGGTTAATGCCAATGAATTGTCGGATTACCTCTCGGAGGGGATCGGCTCCGGCGGCGGCCATGTGGAAAAAGCCGGCGGCTACATCAGCATGAAGCTGTATGAGGAAAAGTATCCAACCCTGCATTCTGAGGCTTATTTCAATAACCGGATGACACATTATTTTGATAACTTTGAGATCGTATATGCGAAAGAACGCAAATTCCCTGTAAAAGAGGGTAAAAAATACCGCAGGCGGAAAGAGCCGATTGCCTGCCTGAGGGCAGCGGATCTGGCAGAGCTTGGAAAGGTGGTATCCATACGTACCGAGGATGGCACGATGGATATCGACACCAGACAGGATATGTATTTCACCCTGGAGCGTACCGGGGAGCTGCATCCGGTCCCGGCCGGGAAATTTCACCGGATCCTGGAAATGTGCGATCTGGCGCTGCCGGAGGAATATTGCAGCCATATGGGATATATCCCGAGAGTCAAGGACGGCAGAGATGGCAGCAATCATCTGCTGACGGAATATGTCCGTATGGGTATGCCTGCGGATGCTTTCTGCATCTATGCCCTCGAGCTGAAGCGGGGAGTAAAGGTATTCCCCATCTGGGATGAGGATACTTATATGACGGGCAGGGCCGGAGATTATCTGGTGGCCAGTGAGGATGATCTGCACAATATGTTCATTGAGCCTGCGCAGAATCTTCTGGATAATTTTGAAGAGATGGCATAAGAATCGCAAAAAAAGGTTTATAAAATTTTCCTTGTGTGGTAAGATTAAGGTTACGAAAATAGTATTAAGTAAACGAAAGGCAAGGATATTACCATGAGCGAACTGGAAAAAGAAATCGTAGATTCCGCAGAAGTGAAGGAATCTAAGAATTTTATAGAGCAGATCATCGACAAGGATCTGGCGGAGGGGGTATACGATACCGTGCACACCCGTTTCCCTCCCGAACCCAACGGATATCTTCACATCGGACATGCCAAGAGTATTCTGCTGAACTATGGTCTGGCTCAGAAATACAACGGCAAATTTAACCTGCGTTTTGATGATACCAACCCCACCAAGGAAAAGTCTGAATTCGTGGAGTCCATCAAGGCAGATGTAAAGTGGCTGGGCGCGGACTGGGAGGACAGACTCTTTTTCGCATCCAACTATTTTGACCAGATGTATGAAGCAGCCGTAAAGCTGATCAAAAAGGGCAAGGCGTATGTCTCTGACTTAAGCGCAGAACAGATCCGTGAATACAGAGGAAGCCTGACCGAGCCCGGCAAGGAGGATCCCGGCAGCGTAAGAAGCGTAGAAGAGAATCTGGCACTGTTCGAGGATATGAAGGCCGGAAAGTATGAGGACGGCGCCAAGGTACTGCGTGCCCGCATCGATATGGCATCTCCCAATATCAACATGCGAGATCCCGTTATCTACCGTGTGGCACATATGTCTCACCAGAATACCGGAGACAAGTGGTGCATCTATCCGATGTATGATTTCGCACATCCCATCGAGGATGCCATTGAAGGCGTGACCCACTCTATCTGTACTTTGGAGTTCGAGGATCACAGACCCTTATATGACTGGGTGGTAAGAGAGCTGGAATACCCTCATCCTCCCAAGCAGATTGAGTTTGCCAAGCTGTACCTGACCAACGTGGTGACTGGTAAGCGTTATATCAAGAAGCTGGTAGAGCAGGGTATCGTGGACGGCTGGGATGATCCCAGACTGGTATCCATCGCAGCACTGCGCAGAAGAGGCTTCACACCGGAATCTATCAAGAAGTTCGTAGAGCTGTGTGGTATCTCCAAGGCACAGTCTTCCGCAGATTATGCGATGTTAGAGTACTGTATCCGTGAGGATCTGAAGACAAAGGCACCCCGTATGATGGCAATCCTGGATCCCGTGAAGCTGGTCATTGACAATTATCCCGAAGGACAGACCGAGATGCTGCCTGTAGTCAACAATCCGGAGAATGAAGCACTGGGAAGCCGTGAGGTTCCTTTCGGTAAGGAGTTATATATCGAGAGAGACGATTTCATGGAAGAGCCTCCCAAGAAGTATTTCCGTATGTTCCCGGGCAACGAAGTGCGCCTGATGAATGCTTATTTCGTAAAGTGCACCGGTTGTGTCAAGGATGAAAACGGTAAGGTTGTGGAAGTACATGGTATCTACGATCCGGAGAGCCGCGGCGGCAACAGCCCGGACGGTCGTAAGGTTAAGGGAACGATCCACTGGGTAAGTGCAGCTGAATCTGTGAAAGCACAGGTGCGTCTGTATGAGAATATCATCGATGAGGAGAAGGGTGTATACAACGAGGACGGAAGCCTGAATCTGAACCCGAATTCCCTGACCACTCTGACAGAGTGCCGCTTAGAGCCTGCATTTGCAAAGGCACAGGCGTACGACCGCTTCCAGTTCGTGAGACAGGGCTTCTTCTGCGTGGACTGTAAAGACACCAAACCCGGAGAACCGGTATTTAACCGTATCGTATCTCTGAAGAGCTCTTACGTACTGCCTAAGTAAGTTTGGAAAAGGAGAAACATATGTCAGACAAATTGTGCGGGCTGGCCGGACTGGGCCTGGATAACCTGGAGAATATGGATATTTTTGGACAGGAGAAAAAGGAAGAACAGGCAGCGGCCGAGGCACCTAAGATAGAAGAAAAGGACCTGATCTACGACAAGAATTTCACCTGCCCGGTATGCGGAGAAGATTTTCCCGCCAAGATCATGAAGACCGGCAAGGCGAGACTTTTAGGCACGGATCAGGATCTTCGTGCAAAATACGAAGGAATCGATGCGGTAAAATATGATGTGATCCTGTGTCCCCACTGTGGATATGCAGCGTTGAACAGGTACTTTAATAATATTACCAAGGTATATGCCAAACTGATCAAAGAGAATATCAGCAGCAAAGTACAGCTGCACACCTATGATGACGATATCTATACCTATGAAGAGGCGATCGAACGCTATAAGCTGTGCCTCGCAAATGCGGTGGTAAAACGTGCCCATGCCAGTGAGAAGGCTTATATCTGCTTAAAGAGCGGATGGCTCATGAGAGGATATCAGGAATATCTGGAAGAATCCGGAGATACGGATATGGCGCGTCTCCGTGAATTGAAAAACATGGAAGAGACCTATCTGAAGAATGCTTATACCGGCTTCACGGAAGCGCTTCAGACCGAAGGATTTCCCATGTGCGGTATGGATGAAATTACGGTGGAGTTCCTGATCGGAGTATTGGCCACCAGATTTCAGAAATACGATGTGGCAAGCCGTATGGTGGCTTCGATCCTCACATCTCCATCGGCTAATGCCCGTACCAAGGACAAGGCAAGAGAGCTTAAGGATCAGATCCTGGAGGAACTGAAGAGTCAGAAAAAGTAGGACAACATTATGTATGATATGACGATCCGGCTGCGTACAGACAGTGACAAATGTCTGTACCAGCAGATATATGAGCATATACGACAGGAAATCAGGGAAGGGAAGCTTCTGGCAGGAGAGAGGCTTCCCTCCACGCGTTCTCTGGCAGAATATCTGCAGGTGGCGAGAAGTACGGTGGACTATGCCTATGACCAGCTGTTAAGTGAGGGATATATTGAGGCAAAACCTTATAAGGGATACTTTGTCTGCCGGCTGGAGGGGATTTTTACCATGGAACAGCAGGAGATGACAGAGCCGGAGGTGGTCAGACCTGACAGTCAAGAGGACGGGACACAGGTGCAGGTCGACTTTTCCCCTTATGGAATCGATATGACCGGTTTCCCCTTCGGAGTGTGGAAACGGATCACGAAAAATATCCTGAATGATAGTAACAGTGAGCTGTTTGCCCAGGGAGAGCCCCAGGGAGATTATGACCTGCGAATGACCATCAGCCGGTATCTGCATTCTTCCCGTGGTGTGAACTGCCGCCCGGAACAGATCATTGTGGGAGCAGGGAACGATTATCTGTTACTGTTATTAGAGAAAATACTGGGGAGACATGTGGGGATCGCCATGGAGAATCCTACGTATAAGAGAGCTTACCGGATCTTTCAGTCTTTTGCCTATCGTATTTATACGGTGGATATGGACGATAAAGGGATGCGGGCGGACAGACTTTCGGGGCTTCCGGTCCGGGCAGCCTATGTGATGCCGTCCCATCAGTATCCTACCGGTGCGGTCATGACCATCGGCAGAAGAGCAGAGCTGTTACGCTGGGCGGAAAAGGAACCGGACCGCTATCTGATCGAGGATGATTACGACAGCGAATTCCGCTACCGAGGAAAACCGATCCCTTCCCTGCAATCCTCGGACAAACGGGGCAAGGTGATCTACATTGGTACCTTTTCCAAAGCGATCGCACCGGCGATCCGTGTCAGCTATATGGTGCTTCCGGAGAGTCTGTTAGAGGTCTACCGCAGGGATTGTTCTTTCTATTCCTGCACAGTGTCGAGAATTGACCAGCGGATCTTAAATGAATTTATCCGGGACGGCTATTTTGAACGGCATCTGAACAAGATGCGGATGCACTATCGTGCCAAGCACGATCTGCTGCTTGCAGAGTTAGAGCCGTTTAAAAAGGCTTTTACAATCTCCGGGGAGGATGCGGGACTGCATCTTCTGCTGACGGCGAGAGGAGCTGTCACAGAAGCACAGCTATTGTCTGCTGCGACGGAAGCGGGGGTAAAAGTCTATGGCATGTCGGAAAATATGGTGGAGACCGATGCCCCGAAGGCAACGATACTGTTGGGATTCGGAAGTGTGAGTGAGCCAGAAATGAAAGAAGGTCTTCACAGACTGCAAAAAGCATGGCTGTAAGACCTTCTAAATAGGAATCCTTATAGATTCTTATTCTTCACTGATGGGAGGTTCTGCGTCCTCGGCATCTTCCTCGTCGAAGAACTCTTCTACGTTTTCCACGGTTTCATCCTCTTCCCCGGACAGATCAGCTGCCTGCTCGGAGAGGGGAGTGAAATCGGATGCATCAGTGTCAGCATCTGTGGTATCTGCCTTCTCGGGTGCAGCAGCATCGGGAGCCTGTGCGGCAGTATTCAGAGGAACATAATTGCGAGAGAATTCATTGCTCTCCTCGAGATCCTCATGGAAATCATCGTAATCGTCATCTGCTTCGGAAGATTCCTTCAGCTTGGAATCCTTCTGTTGCATATAGTAGTAAGCAGCTGCGGCTGCGGTACCTACTGCTGCGGTGAACAGCAGAAATTTGCCAAATTTTTTAGCCATAGGGTTGCTCCTTCCATGTTGTAGTGTATGTAACGGTTCGGAATCATATACATTTGTCCATACAGTTATATGATAAACCTTATTGACCAAAATGAAAAGGGATATGTTGCGTTATGAATGAGAAATTTTTTGATTTAAAAAAGGAAAAACAGGACAGGATGATCAATGCAGCACTGAAAGCATTTGCTCTTAGCGGCTATCGGCATGCCAGCACCGATGATATTGTGAGGGAGGCGGCTATCAGCAAGGGCTTGTTATTCCATTATTTCGAAAGCAAACTGGGAGTATATGCATTTGTCTATGATTACAGCGTCCGTTACCTGCTGTTGGAGCTGTCTACGGCGGTGGATGCGAAGGAAACGGACCTGTTTGCTCTGATGCAGCAGGTGGAATGCGGGAAAATGCATGCTATGTGTCGGTATCCCTATCTGCAGCAGTTTTTAAACCGGGCACAGTCTGAAAATGTCAGCGAAGCCCTGTTAGCTGCCGAAGAGAGCAGACGGCGCCTGGAGGACGCTTACGAAGCCATCTATGAAAAAGCGGATCTTACCGCGTATGCTTCTGCCAAGGATGCCCAGAAGCTTCGCAAAATGCTGGAGCTGACCATTAAGGGACTGATGAACGAGCGGATTTTAGAGGATGCTTTTCAGCCGGAGATGTTGTATGAAGAGATCACAGAGTATCTGAACTTAAGCAGAAGGCTGGCGGAACGTTCCACACAGCCCTCTGACAAAGAATTTTCGGAAAAATAGCATCCTATTTGCATCGTAATTCTGAAGGAAATGATAACTATTTAGACATCTTGTAGGCGGGATCTGCGGGATATCCGCCTTTTAATTTCTGCATGCCGCGCTGGATGGCATCTTTGGAATTCTTCCAGTCGGCGTCCTTATTTCGGTAATCGAATTTCTCCACCAGCCAGGACACATCCTCAGAGATTCGCTGCATGTTCGCTTCCATGACGGGCAGGAGACAGTCGTAGAATTCCTGCTTTTCCTTATCGGAGAGCTTGCGGTCTGCGGCTTCGCAGAGGTCTCCAAAGTGAGGCAGGCAGAAGCCTTTGCCGTCTTTTATTTTCTTACGGAAGCTGTCATCATTTTTCCACAGATAGAAAAAGGTGTCCAGGTATCTTTCATAAGTATCCTTGTACTGGGAACAGATATAGCAGGAGTCCTCTTTTGCACGGATCCACATGCCGATAGTATTTTCACCGCCTTCAGCTTTTTTGAATTTCCCCAGAAGAGAGCTTTTTCCGGGACGGAAGGAAGCGAATTCCTGCTGCATTTCCCGGATCATACGCTGGTAGTGCGTTTTCAGGATCCAGGCGTTGCCCAGGGTATTGCCGTAGTCAAACATCTTCTGAAAATGGTACCGGCAGAATCCTGCCTTGTCGGTCTGTTCTCTAATATCTGCTTCCATATAGGAGGAGCCGGAGCCTAAGACGAAATCCAACAGATCCTGCTCGATATTGCGGTGAATGTAACAAAAAGGGCACTCATCCTGGGCGTTTACGGCATCATTTAAGGGAATTGTGTATAATTGTTCTTTCATAGAAAACGATCCTTTCCTGACGATATTCTGTCTGTATGAAAACTATTGTAAACGATGTTTGAAATAATTGCAAAAAGATTACTGATTTGTAAAATAATGTCATTTAAAATTAAGAATTGTTTTGTTGTAATACATTTCATTTCAAGCTACTATGATAGTACAAGTGTAAAGCGAAAATAGAAAGATGTGATTTATTTGATATTCAGCAGTATTGAATTTCTGCTGTGGTTCCTGCCGATTTTCCTGATTGTCTATGGAATCACACCGCATAAATACAGAAACCTGACACTGCTTATAGGTAGCATTGTCTTTTATGCAATGGGAGATGCAGGAAATCTTGCATCTTTGATGATTTCCGTCTTATGTAATTATTTTATCGGGCTGCATCTGGCAAAACGCAGCCCCAGGACGTTATGGCGCAAGAGGCTGTTGTTCGTGACAGCATTGAGTATTAACATTGGCATTCTGATCTGGTTTAAGTGCCGGGGAGGTTCTGCGGGACTTCCTCTGGGGATCAGTTTTTATACCTTTCAGATATTGTCTTATCTGATCGATGTATATCGCGGAGATGCAGATAGGGAGTATTCTTTTTTAAAATTTGCAACTTATGTGGTCATGTTTCCGAAGCTGATCTCCGGCCCTATTACCCGTTATGGTGAGGTGAAAGACAGCCTGTACAACAGGACTTTTACTATGCAGGGACTGGAGGACGGCATGAAGCTGTTCGTCTTAGGACTGGCAGCCAAAGTGCTGTTGGCCGACCGCGTAGGGATCCTGTGGCATGAAGTACAGGTAACCGGATTCGAGAGTATCTCCACTCCGCTGGCATGGCTGGCAGCCATTGCTTATTCCATGGAGATCTATTTTGATTTCTGGGGATATTCGTTGATGGCAATGGGGCTTGGCAGAATGCTGGGAATCGAACTGTCCAGAAATTTCCACAGACCTTATATGGCCAGGGGGGTCAGGGATTTTTACCGCAGATGGCATATGACACTGGGGCAATGGTTCTGCCGGTATGTCTATATTCCGCTGGGAGGCAGCAGACGAGGGGAACTTTGCACGATTTTTAATCTGTTGGTGGTATGGATGCTGACAGCTTTCTGGCATGGCGCCGGCTGGAACTTTTTCTGCTGGGGCGGATTGCTCTGGATCTGTATTGTATTGGAACGGCAGCTGGGAAGATTAAAATTCGTACATAAAATGAAAGTACTGCCGCACATTTATCTGTGGCTGATCATTCCCGTAAGCTGGATGTGCTTTGCCATTACGGATCTGTCACAGCTGCAGGTCTATCTGGATAAAATGATGTGGCTGGTACCGGGCATCAGCGGCGGCTATGAGGATGCCTGGAAAGCATTGTCTAACTACGGTGGGCTGTTAGCCGTATCCGGGCTGGCATGTACGCCGGCAATCGAGAAGTTGTACGATTACGGCAAGGATAAGATCCTGATGAAAATATTGCTGGCAGCGGTATTCTGGTATTGCGTCTGGAGACTTATATTAGAGGGAAATAACCCATTTATGTACTTTAGTTTTTAGAAAATCTGGATAGGATAGGAAATATGTTACAGAAACTACGACAATGGATAAGAAAATTATCCTTTCCCATCAGTCTGCTTCTTATGGGAGTCCTGTTTTTTACATGGACGGACAACTGGCAGGTGTATACGGATCCCCTTCGGGAATTGTATAACAGGGGTGTGCAGCTGGCAGGCGGTGCCCGGATGGGTCATACATCGGAACCCGGACAACAGGACGGAACCGTATCGGGGGATACGGTCCCGGAAGGCACAGAAGATCCCACAGGGGAAAGTCGGACACCGGCAGTAGGAGAGACATCGGCAGATACGCAGACAGAGACAATGACAACGGAGGAACCACAACCGACAGAGCCTTCGGAAGAACTGCCGAAAGAAGTGGTCTACCATACGGTGGATGACAGCTATTTTGATGATGCTGTATTTATCGGGGATTCCCGGACAGTGGGAATGTATGAATACGGTGGACTGGAAGAGACCTCCACATTTTATGCCTCTACCGGACTTACGATTTATAAGATGTTCGATTCGAAAATAGTAGCGGTGCCGGGGCAGAAGAAAAAGATCACGGTGGAAGAGGCACTATCCGAGAAACAGTTTGCCAAGATCTATCTGATGATCGGTATTAATGAGATGGGGACCGGTACGGTGGAATCATTCATGAAGGCTTACGGGGAGGCAGTACAGCATTTGCAGCAGCTGCAGCCCGATGCGGTGATCTATCTGCAGGCGATCATGAAGGTGACCACGGAGCGCTCCGGGCAGGGAGATTATATTACCAACGAGGGCATCGAAGCCAGGAATGAAGAAATCGCGAAGCTTGCGGATGATGAGAAGATTTTTTATCTGGATGTGAATCCGCTGATCTGTGATGAGACCGGGGGAATGGTGGCCTCCTATACTTATGACGGAGTGCACCTGAAAGCCCAGTATATTCCCATCTGGCTGGACTTTTTGAAACAGCATGCAGTGGAATAAACTTTTTCTTGACTGTGGAACGATGAAAAGCTATCATGTAACTAATAAGGTCACATAGGTGTGGGCAGGTAGAGGACTATCTGCCTATCTCTATGCGGCAAATATTACAAGTCACATGTCTATGACACAGGAGGAGAAAAATGAGCGAGAAGACTACACTCGGCGAAAATGGCATTTACGATGCCAGATCCTTGGGCGTGCCCAAGATGCTTCTGCTGGGACTTCAGCACATGTTCGCAATGTTCGGTGCTACCATTCTGGTACCCATGCTGACAGGTCTGGATGTTTCCACAACTTTGTTATTTGCAGGTCTGGGAACTTTATTGTTCCATCTGCTGACCAAGAGAAAGGTACCCGCATTCCTGGGTTCTTCCTTTGCTTTCTTAGGCGGTTATGCCGCGATTGCCCCTATGGCAGACGGAGCGGACAATTCCGCATTGCTTCCTTATGCCTGCTTCGGCGTGGCCTGCTCAGGTCTGCTGTACCTGGTATTATCCCTGTTGATCAAGATCTTCGGTACCGGCAAGGTAATGCGTTTCTTCCCGCCCATCGTAACCGGCCCCATCATCATTGCCATCGGTCTGACACTGTCCCAGTCCGCTATCAACAACTGTTCCGCAGACTGGCTGATCGCAGTGGTCGCTATTGCACTGGTAGTGATCTGCAATATCTGGGGTAAGGGAATGGTGAAGATCGTTCCGATCATCATCGGTGTTGTCGGTTCTTATGTGCTGGCAGCTATCTTAGGCCGTGTGGATTTCACGCCTGTTGCGGAAGCTGCATGGATCGGACTTCCCATACATTGGAATGAGACCGCTTTCTGGGCACTGTCCGACGGCAACACTTCTCTGTTAATTACTTCCGTGATCACCATTATGCCGATCGCCCTGGCTACCATGGTAGAGCATATCGGAGATATCTCCGCTATTTCTTCTACTGTTGGTATTAACTATATCAAGGAGCCCGGATTGCATCGTACGCTGTTAGGTGATGGTCTGGCTACCATTATTGCATCCCTGTTCGGCGCTCCTGCGAATACCACTTACGGTGAGAACACCGGTGTACTGTCTCTGACCAAGGTATTCGATCCCAGAGTTATTCGTATTGCAGCAGGCTTCGCTGTACTGTTCTCCTTCTCTCCGAAGGTAGCAGCATTGATCGGATGTATGCCTACCGCTACCTGTGGTGGTGTATCCCTGGTACTGTACGGTATGATCTCTGCAGTCGGTGTTCGTAACATCGTAGAAACTCAGGTAGACTTCACCAAGAGCCGTAACGTTATCATCGCCGCTCTGATCCTGGTACTGTCCATCGGTATCAACTACAGTGCAGCAGGCGCTATCGCATTCCACATCGGCGAGATCACCATCAGCCTGTCCGGACTGGCAGTAGGTGCGCTGACCGGTATTATCCTGAATGCAGTACTGCCCGGCAAGGACTACAAGTTCGATGAGGACAAGCCCGATGACACCGGCGTATGCTTCGCAGTAAAGGGTCAGGAGAACTAAGACATTTTTGCTGAAAATGGCATAAACTGAACAAAGAAAGTAAGAGAGAGTATCCATGGCAGGAGAATAGGGCTGTGGATACTCTTTTTTCAGTTTGCGTGCCCATGACGCGCAAACTAAAAAGGAGCCCACGCATGGACTCCTCCGGCTGTGCACCTAAACTTCTGATATCTCCGCGATCACTTGGTCAAGTACTTCAAAATAGTTCTCGAAGGTCTTGCGGCAGCATCCGGGATCGTCGATCACGATGCCTTCCGCGCGCAGTCCGGTGAGGGCAAAACCCATAGCCATGCGGTGGTCATCGTAGGTTGCTACGGTGCAGGGGCGCGGAGAACCGGGATAGATGGTGATACTGTCCTGCGTCTCTTCGCAGCGGATGCCCATGCGTGTCAGCTCTGTACAGATGGCATGGATACGGTCACTTTCCTGGAAACGGATGTGCCCGATGCCTGTGATACAGGTGGGGCTGTCGGCAAACGGTGCGATGGCTGCCAGTGTGATCGCCTGATCGGAACAGGAGGACATGTCCACCGTGATACCATGGAAAGCGGGAGCCTGCGCCCCAGCGTCCGGCAAAACGGCAGGAGGCAGCAGGAGGACGCCTTTCTCCGTATCCTGTGCGGTACATCCCATTTTCTCTAAGATACGTAGGAATTCCACATCTCCCTGCAGACTTTCAAAATGCACATGCTCTACACAGACCGGGATCCCCAGTAGCGGTACCATGGCATAGAAATAACAGGCGGCAGAGACATCCGGCTCAATCTGATAATCTAATGCTTTATAATGCTGACCGGCGGAAATATGGAACTGATCCGGGGCGGGACGCTCCACGCAGACACCGAACTGCTCCATCATCTTCTGTGTCATTTCGATATACGCCATCCCGTGGGTACCCTCTACCTGAATCCTAAAATCTTCCGAAGACAAAGTAGAAGCAATCAACAGTGCACTCAAAAATTGACTGCTGTGCCCGATATCAATGGAGATATGATCCTGTCCGAATCCATGAGCGGTCAGCGTAAAAGGAAAATGCCCATCTTCTCCTTCACAGCGGATCTCACATCCAAGCTCTTCCAAAGAAGACAGAAGAGGTGCCATCGGACGCTTCCTCATCTGCTCCGAAGCATCCATATGAAAAACACCTTCCGAGACACCTAAGGTAGCCGTCAGAAAACGCGCTGCCGTTCCCGCACTTCCCACATTTAACGCAGCTTCTCCACAGGGAACCTTTCCTCCCAGTCCTTCTACCGTGACGATACAGCTCTCCTCATCCACCGTCGTCTTAAATCCAAGATCCTGCACACACTTAAGAAAATGCCTCGAATCATCCGAGAACAACACCCCGCGCAGCGTCGACTTTCCCTCCGCCAACATCGCCAGAAGGAGACTGCGGTTCGTGATACTCTTAGACCCCGGTACCCGGACAGTCAGCGGGTCAGCGGTTTTTCTTATTTTATTATATATAGTAGGAACGCGGTAAATTTTATCTGCCATGTAGTTGAGTGGCTCCTTCTGATTTAATATATTTTATATTGCAATATTTTCCTAAAATATGATAATAACCCAGTAGTCACGACAGCAAGTAAGAATAAGCAGGCCGCGTTTCTTACTTGCTGTTGGGGCTACGGACTCACTATCTAAATCATACCATTTTCCATTCCCCTGTACAACTCTCAAAAATTTTTTAAAATAATTATTGACATTCCTAGCGGAATAGTATAGTATAAATCCATAACATCCATATCAAATAAGTAGGAAATAAAAACAAACATAATTTTCAAGTTTAAGGAGGATTCTATTATGAGCAAGATTTACACATCCGCAACCCAGCTGATCGGACATACACCCCTTTTAAAGGTGACAAACTACCTGAAGGACCAGAACATCGAGGGAGTAGAACTGTTAGCAAAGCTGGAGTACTTCAATCCCGCAGGAAGCGTTAAGGACAGAATTGCACTGGCAATGATCGAAGATGCCGAGAAGAAGGGTATTTTAAAAGAAGGTTCCACCATCATTGAACCCACCTCCGGCAACACCGGTATCGGCCTGGCAAGTGTGGCTGCAGCCAAGGGTTACAGAACCATTCTTACACTTCCCGAGACCATGAGTGTGGAGCGTCGTAACCTCCTGAAGGCATACGGTGCAGAGTTGGTACTGACCGAAGGAGCCAAGGGTATGAAGGGTGCTATCGCCAAGGCAGAAGAGTTAGAGAAGTCCATCCCTGGCGCTGTGATCCTCGGACAGTTTGATAACCCCGCGAACCCTGCTGCACATGCAGCTACCACCGGCCCCGAGATCTGGGAAGACACCGATGGAAAGGTTGATATCTTCGTAGCAGGTGTTGGTACCGGCGGAACCGTGACCGGCATTGGTACTTATTTAAAATCCAAGAATCCGGGTGTGAAGATCGTAGCAGTAGAGCCGGCAGATTCTCCCGTACTTTCCGGCGGACAGCCCGGACCTCATAAGCTGCAGGGTATCGGTGCAGGATTCGTTCCTTCCGTTCTGAATACCGGCATCTACGATGAGGTATTCACCGTTACCACAGAGCAGGCATTTACCACCGGCCGCCTGATCGCTCATAAGGAGGGTATCCTCGTGGGAATCACCTCCGGCGCCGCTCTGTACGCAGCAGCACAGATCGCAAAACGCCCTGAAAATGCAGGAAAAACAGTCGTAGCATTGCTTCCTGACTCCGGTGACAGATACCTGTCCACCCCGATGTTCGCAGAAGCTTAAGACGAAATTTACAGAACTGGACAGACTTGCATTCTTGTGTTAGAATGTATGGCATGGTACTAGGAATTCAAGGAATTCGCGCTTTTCTCCCCCTTAAAAGCACGAACCTGGAATGGAGGAACTTATGGAACCGATCATTCAGATCAAGAATGTAACAAAAACTTTTATTGGTAAAGATAATCAGGTAGAAGCCTTAAAGGGTATCAGCCTGGATATCAACAAGGGAGACATCTACGGCATCATCGGTATGAGTGGTGCCGGAAAGTCTACCCTAGTACGTTGCCTGAACTATCTGGAGAAGCCTACCACAGGAACCGTAGTCGTAGAAGACCAGGATCTTTCGACACTGACTGAGGCAGAACTTCGTAAGGTTCGTACAGGCATCGCAATGATCTTTCAGCATTTTAATCTGCTCATGCAGAGAAGTGTTCTGGACAATGTATGCTTCCCCATGGAGATCGTGGGTGTGAAGAAACAGGCGGCCAGAAAGCGCGCTATGGAACTGCTCGAGATCGTAGGACTGAAGGAAAAGGCAGACTCCTATCCTTCCCAGCTCTCCGGTGGACAGAAGCAGCGTGTGGCAATCGCAAGAGCTCTTGCCAATACGCCGAAGATCCTGCTGTGTGACGAGGCGACCAGTGCGCTGGATCCCACGACGACCAAGGAGATCCTGAAATTATTACAGGACATCAACAAACAGTACGGCATCACCATCGTGATCATCACCCATGAGATGGCTGTGGTACAGGAGATCTGTTCACATGTAGCCATTATCGATGCCGGAGAACTGGCAGAGCATGGTACGGTGGAGGAGGTATTTTCCAGACCCCAGTCCCAGGCAGCCAGAAAGCTTGTGTTCATGGTGGATCCCAAGGCGAAGGAAATGTCCGGCAAACGCTGCATCCGCATTGTTTTCACCGAGAATTCTTCTTTCGAGCCTGTGATCGCCAATATGGTGCTGGAGTGCAAGGCTCCCGTCAACATCCTGTTAGCGGATACCAAGGACATCGGTGGTATCGCCCATGGACAGATGATCTTACAGCTGCCGGAGGATGAACTGGCAGCGAACAAGATGATCCATTATTTACAGGAGAGAAAACTGGAAGTGGAGGAGCTGAAAGACTATGTGGGATAATGCAACGATTATGATGCTGGTGGAAGGCACCTTTGTTACTTTGTATATGACCCTTGTTTCCACATTTATGGGGTATGTACTCGGACTTCCTATGGGAATTGCACTGGTAATTACCGCACCCAAGGGATTACGTCCCAACAAGATCATTTATAAGATTTTGGATGTGATCGTCAACATTGTGCGAAGCATTCCGTTTTTGATTTTGTTGATCATGATCATCCCTTTGACCCGTATCATTGTAGGAAAGAGCTACGGCCCGACGGCTACCATCGTTCCTCTGACTCTGGCAGCGGCACCGTTCATTGCCAGAATGGTGGAATCTTCTCTGTTGGAGGTAGATCACGGAGTGATTGAAGCAGCACAGAGCATGGGAGCTAACCTGTGGACGATCATCTGGAAGGTTATGCTGGCAGAATCCAGAACCTCATTGCTTGTGAATGCGACCATTGCACTGGGAACGATCTTAGGCTACTCCGCTATGGCAGGTGCCGTAGGTGGAGGCGGACTCGGTGATATTGCGATCCGATACGGTTATTATCGTTACCAGACCGATATTATGCTGGTGACAGTAGTATTGTTGGTACTGTTGGTACAGCTGCTGCAATATATCGGAATGACGATTTCCAAGAAATTGGATAAGAGAACCCGTTAGGGAAAACGAAAAGATTGAGGCAGATGTAAGGCATCTGATTCAATAGACTAAAATTTTTTACCAAAAGATTTAGGAGGAGAAGTATTATGAAAAAGAAAGTGATTGCTTTGATTGCAGTTGCAGCATTGTCCGTGAGCGCACTGACCGGCTGCGGCAGCAACGACACAGCTGCTCAGACCAGCGAGGCAGCTGCAACAACAGCTAACCAGGAAACCGCTGCCCAGACTACCGAGGCAACAGAAAGCAAGGAAGTAGCTGACACCGATACCACTATCAAGGTAGCTGCAAGTGCAGTACCTCATGCAGAGATCCTGGAGGCAGCAAAGCCTCTGTTAGCGGAGCAGGGTTATACTCTGGAGATTCAGATTTTTGATGACTATGTACAGCCTAATTTAGTAGTAGAGTCCGGTGATTTCGATGCAAACTACTTCCAGCATATCCCTTATCTGGAGAGCTTCAACGAGGAGAAGGGTACCCACCTGGTAAATGCCGGCGGTATCCACTATGAGCCTTTCGGACTGTATCCCGGAACCGAGACCAGCCTGGACAACATTGACAATGCAACCATCGCAGTACCCAACGATACCACCAATGAGGCACGTGCTCTGTTACTGTTACAGGATAACGGTTACATCACTCTGAAGGATGGTGTGGGTCTGACCGCTACTACTAAGGATATCGTTGAGAACCCTCACAACATCAGCTTCGTAGAGCTGGAAGCAGCACAGGTTCCCAGAACCCTTCCGGAAGTATCCTTCGGTGTCCTGAACGGCAACTATGCTATGGAAGCAGGTCTGACTGTTGCAGACGATGCTCTGCTGTATGAGAGCGATGATTCCGAAGCAGCTGCTACTTATGTAAATGTAATCGCTGTTAAGGAAGGCAACGAGAATCTGCCTAAGATCAAGGCACTGGTAGATACTCTGAAGTCTGATGAGATCAAGCAGTTCATCAACGACAATTATAATGGTGGCGTTATCCCTTACAAGTAAAGTGAAACGGATTTACATGTAATACAACATAAGTAATGCGAAAATCCGGAGAGCATTCCGTGGAATGGGAGGAGATTTCTCCGAACAGAGTTCGAATGGGTGCTCTCCAGATTTTTCTGCTGTTTCCACAAATCCTATATGAACTATGGGAAAAGAAAATAAAGAAAAATAAGGTAGAATCTGTGGAAAGCGCAGAAAGATTGGAGCAGTTTGAACCGCTTTGGCTTAAGCCGGCTGATATGAAAAGCAAAACAGAGCAGGAGAATGCTCGGAAATGAGGATAGGATGAAAATTTCAACCAAAGGAAGATATGCAGTACGTGTCATGCTGGATCTGGCATTGAACAACAACGGAGAGTGTATCAAGGTAAAAGAAATTGCTGCCAGACAGGGAATTTCCGAAAAGTATCTGGAGCAGATCATTGCTGTGTTGAATAAGGCAGGATATGTGAAGAGCGTCCGTGGCGCCCAGGGCGGTTATCGCATTGCCAAAGACCCGGCAGATTATACGGTGGGAATGATCCTTCGGCTGACAGAAGGATCCCTTGCACCGGTGGCCTGCCTGGAAGACGGTGCAGACATCTGTGAACGCTGCGATACCTGCGAGACCCTGGAGGTATGGCAGGAGCTGTATGATGCAGTGAATAAAGTAGTGGATGGCGTGACGATCGCAGATCTGGTGGAACGACGCAACAAGCGCCTGGAGAATCTGGATTACTCCATATAACATGATATCAGGGTCAAAAGGTCTAAGCCCACATAAGAATTGACAGCAGCCCGGCAGGTTTCCTGCCGGGCTGTTGTCTGTTTGCAGAGAATGAAAGGGGGGCATTCCTGCAGAAAATGTCAACCAAAGGAATGAATGGTTAACAACTTTAGTATATCGGGAGAAGAACCTATTGTCAACGAAAGTCTGACAAAGGTTGACACCCTTTCATCGACAAATATCGCGTGAAACAAATTTTAAAAATGATATAGTTATAAAAACTACATCAAACAATATAAAATACCACGAAATGCAACGTAATGCTAAAAACTCATTGCTTTTTACTCTATAACATGGTAAGCTAAACTCTGAAAACAAATAGAAAGGTGCATGCCATAATGAGCGAAGCATTTCATATTATATCAGACGGTTCCTGCGATCTTCCCGTGGAACTTACCCAAGAGAAAAATATTACAGTAGTTCCTTTCTATGTATCTTTTGAAGAAGGAAAATATCAGAAGGAAATGGTAGAGATCGGTGTACGTGAATTCTATCAGGAAATGGTGGATCATCCGGATGTATATCCCAAGTCCTCTATGCCGTCCGTACAGGATTACCTGGATGCATTTCTGCCTTATGTCAAAGCAGGAACCCCCATTCTCTGTATCTGCATCACGACCAAATTCAGCGGCTCCATGCAGTCTGCGCTGAATGCGAAGGCGATTCTGGAAGAGGAATATCCCGAAGCAAAGATCTATGTCTGCGATTCCACAGTGAACACAGTTCTTCAGGGAATCTATGTACTGGAAGCAGTAAGGCTACGAGATGCGGGCACAGGATATCAGGAGAGCATTGACCGCCTGAATGAGATCAAGAGCTCTGGAAGAATCTTTTTCACGGTCGGAAATATGGAATACTTAAAGCATGGTGGACGCATCGGCAAAGTAGCAAGTGTAGCAGGAAGCCTGCTTGGCATCAAGCCTATCATCACCTTAAAAGAAGGCGAAATTTTCCCGTCCGGTATCGGCAGAAGCCGCCGCAAGACCGTGGACAAGACTATCGACCTGCTACTGGCATATCTGGCAGAGGAGAAAGCAGATATTGCAGATTACAGTATTTGCATAGGATATGGCTACGATAAGGAAGAAGCCGTGGAGTTTAGGGACAGACTGGTAAGCAGACTGAAGGAGAAGGGATACGACATCGACACCATTCCCATTTTCCAGATCGGTGCTACCATCGGCGTACACACCGGACCTTATCCGCTGGGAATCGGTGTCGTGAAGAAATCCATTAGAGAGTAACATTCCATTTATTTTTTGCAGGCATCTAACAGCTCCTGCACATTTTCAAAAGCATAATCCGGCAGGTATTGGGTATTCGGCTCCCCCTCGGGAGTCAGAATATCCTTTTTTTGTGCCTCGCCGGTGAAAAGGACACAGGTGTCTACGCCGCCGTTGATGCCGCAGGCAATATCAGTGTACAGGCGGTCACCGACTACCAGTGTCTCTTCGGGGGTGAAACCGGATACCTTTAGGCATAAGTTTACGACTTCTTTGCTGGGTTTGCCTAAGTAAATGGGCTGCTTATCGGTGGTAGCGGTGATCATATCACAGATCGCACCGCAATCGGGAATAAATCCGAAGTCGATGGGGCAGCGCAGATCCGGATTGGTACCGTAGAAAGGAACGTCCTGGGTGAATAAAACTTTGCAGACTTCCGTAAGCTTGCCGTAATTTAATTCACTGTCGTAGGCAACCACCACGCAGTCGATATTCTCTTCGCAGACCTCGGTGACATGAAGCCCATTTTTACGCAGTTCGGCGACGAAGGAAGCAGTTCCCAGTACGAAGATTTTTTTCTCTGCATAATTTTCCTTCAGAAAGCGCAGCGTCATATAGCCGGAGGTGATGAACTGATCCTCTGTGCTATCCAAGTGAAACGCATCGTGGAATTTCTTCACATAGTCCAGTCCGCTTTTTGTGGAATTGTTGGTAATGTAATAAGCCCTGCCACCGATGGCATTGATATAGCGGATCAGCTCCGCACTGCCTTCGTACAGGGTATCGCCCACGGCAATCGTTCCGTCAATGTCGAACAGGAAAAGCTTTTTATTTTTCAGACGAGCCAGTTTAGCGGCATCGCTGTATCTATGCTTCGGGTCAAAAGTGTTCATAATGGTCCTCATTTCTGAGCTTAAAATGCTCAGGTTCATGTTAGCAATGAATGTAGTCACTGTCAAGGAAAAGACAGCGCGCGGAGGAAAAATGTGCGGAGGGAAAATGTGCGGAGGAAAAATGTGCGGAGAGAAAATGTGTGAAGGGAAAATGCGCGAAGGGAAAATGCGCGAAGGAAAAATGTGCGAAGGGAAACGTAAGTGGAATTGCGTAAGCATTTATGGTATGATAGCCATAGGCATGAGCTGTGCTGCCCGTGTTCCTTATGTAATCAGGCAACTTGCAGACAAGATTACGTAAGAAATATGGGAAACAGGGTGAAGCAGCTTAACGACTACAAATAAAAAGGACAACATTACTGTTATGGATGAAAAGAAGGATAAAGGTTTACAGGGAAATGAAAAAATAGAAGAGGCAATTCTGGCATTACAGCAGGAACCCACGGAAGAGCTTCTGGCACACGCCCTGACGGTGGTACGCAGACGGATGCGGGAGCAGGGGCAGTTCATCGTGGCTGTGGAACCGCCTTCCGCAGATGTGAAGGAAGCGGTGATGCAGGCTGCCGGAACCGCCATGCGCTTACAGGCGGTGCAGACCTCAGATGGGAAAAAATGGTGGTCGGCGTTCACCGGATTTGAAGAAGAATTAAAAGGAAGCGGCAGTGTGATGTCTACGTTTCTCACAGATATGGAGCAGCTGTTTCGCATGGCGCTGAACGCAGACGGCATCGAAGGCGTGATCCTGAATCCCTGGAACCGGACACTGATGTTAGACAAGCAGCTGATCCGCATCATTCTAGGAGAATAATTAAGAGGGAGAATAAGAGCATGACGGAACGCTACGAATTGCCTGTCCTTTTTACGGAGGAAGAGCGGAACGCTTACGCCGCCTGGGGCATCAAAAAAGAGAAAGTACTGATGCCGTTTGCCATAGCGACGGTCTTGATCTATGTGGTGACGGCAGCATTTGTCGTAATGAAAGTCTGGGGCGTACGGGACAGTGATCATGTGCTGTTCCAGATGCTGGTACTGGGCGACTGGATTCCGGAACTGACGGGAGTGCTGGCGGTTCTTATGACGATCCTGCTGCTGGGACCGTTAAATTTTATATTGGACAAAATATGGAAAAAACCGGCAGAACCTATGACACTGATCGTAGAACCGGAAGGAACGAACGTGAAGATTCGTAAGGCTCAGACTGGCAGAGAAGAGAATCCGAAGAATCGAAAGATGGCGACGGAGACGGAGAACTATCCGCTGGCACAGCTGTTCGCCTTCTTAAACCCGAAGGACAACACAATCTGTTATCAGAAGAAATGGTACATAATTGGAGAGAATACCATAGAAAACATATATCCTGCAAAATACAGACATCCCTGGATGGACCACCCGGAAAATAAAGCAAGCGCAATCACAGATGTGCAGAGACTTACGGATATTCTAAAAGGGTACGAAGCGTCCCTGGAGGCTGCCCACAAGGAACAGGAATGGCTGGATAAGCAGATAGGACTGAAAGGAAAGGGAACAACATGAAATTTATATCGTGGAACGTAAACGGATTGAGAGCCTGCATGCAGAAGGGCTTCTTAGATTTTTTTCAGGAAATAGACGCAGATATTTTCTGCTTACAGGAGACCAAATTACAGGAGGGACAGATCGATTTAGATCTGCCCGGATATCACCAGTACTGGAACTATGCGGAGAAAAAGGGTTATTCCGGTACCGCCATTTTTACCAAGGAGGAACCCTTGCAGGTGACCTATGGCATCGGCGTGGAAGAGCATGACCATGAGGGCAGAGTGATCACGGCAGAGTACCCGGAGTTCTATTTTGTGACAGTCTATGTACCGAATGCCCAGCAGGAATTAAAGCGCCTGGATTACCGGATGCGGTGGGAGGAGGATTTCCTGGCTTATCTTAAGAAGCTGGAAGAGAAGAAGCCGGTGATCTATGCAGGAGATCTGAATGTGGCGCATCAGGAGATCGACTTGAAGAATCCGAAGACGAATCGTGGCAATGCGGGATTCACCGACGAGGAGCGCGCCTGTTTCTCCAAAGTACTGGAAAACGGATTTATCGATACCTTCCGCTATTTTTATCCGGAGCAGACCGGAATCTATTCCTGGTGGTCTTACAGATTCCAGGCGAGGGCGAAAAATGCCGGATGGAGAATTGACTATTTCGTGGTATCGCAGTGCCTGCAGGACAGACTGGCGGATGCGAAGATCCACACGGAAGTTCCGGGATCGGACCATTGCCCGATCGAGCTTGATATACAATAGGCAGAAGACTGCAAAAGGAGACCTATGAGCTTACGTTTCTATTTCGGACCATCCGGGTCCGGCAAGAGTCACAGAATCTATGAAGAGATCATGCAACGGGCAGCGCAGGAGCCGGGGAGGAATTTCCTGATCATCGTGCCGGATCAGTTCACCATGCAGACCCAGAAGGATCTGGTCATGCGCAGTGACAGAGGTGGCATCCTGAATATCGATGTCTTAAGCTTCGGGCGACTCAGCCATCGTATCCTGGAGGAAGTAGGAACGAAGGAAATGCCCATATTGGATGACACCGGCAAAAGTCTGGTGCTGCAGAAGATCGCGGCAGATCTGAAGGAGCAGCTGCCTGCCATGGGAAGCCTGTTGCATAAGCAGGGGTACATTCATGAGGTGAAAAGTGCTATCTCCGAGTTTATGCAGTACGGAATCAGCACACAGGATATGGATAAGTTGATCGCCAGCGCCGAAAAAAGGGGCGCACTGGCAATGAAGCTCAGAGACTTAAAGACCCTGTACCGGGGATTTCAGGATTATATCAGGGATCATTTCATCACCACGGAGGAGACATTGGATGTGCTGCGCAGATCCCTGGTAAAGTCGAAGATCCTACAGGACAGTGTGGTGGTATTTGACGGATTCACGGGATTCACCCCCATACAGAACCGCCTGATCCAGGAGCTGATGCGGGTGTGCGCGGAGACCATAGTCACCGTGACTATCGGCGCGGAAGAAGACCCGTACCAGCCGGACGGCGAGCAGAAGCTGTTCCACTTAAGTAAAAAGACGGTGGCGGATCTGGTGAAGCTGGCGGCGGAAGCAGAGGTGGAGCGAGGAGAAGATGTCTTTGTCAAAGGCGGCATCAACCGATTCACCCAGGCTCCGGCGTTATGCTATCTGGAGCAGAATCTGTTCCGGTACCAGTATGAGCCCTACACGGAAAAGCAGCAGGAGCTTTGCATGTTCGAGGCACTTTCTCCCAGAGAGGAAGTCCACCAGACAGCATTGTATATCAGAAATCTGATCAGAGAGCAGGAATTTAACTACCGGGATATTGCCGTGGTCATCGGTGACCTGGAGGGGTACGCATCCTATGTGGAGACAGAATTCGGGCAGCTGGAGATTCCCTGCTTTATAGACCGTACCAGAGGAATCGTCTTAAATCCCATGATCGAATATATCAAGAGCGCGCTGCAGCTGTATATTAAGGATTTTTCCTATGACACAGTGTTTCATTTTCTGCGAAGCGGCATGGTGGACATTTCCAGAGAGGAGATCGATGAACTGGAAAATTATGTGATCCGCACCGGAGCGAGAGGGTATCGTACTTACAGCAGGCTGTTTACCCGCAGGACGGAAGAAATGCAACAGGGTAGTGGGCAGGACGACACAGAGCGTGTGGAAGAGACCCTGGAGCGTCTGAACCGTATCAGGCAGCAGTTTGCGGATACCGTGGAGATTCTGCATATGGATCCCCAGGCAAAAGCCGGCGAGTATGTGGATCATCTGTATGATTTTTTAGAGCAGAATCAGGTACAGCAAAAGCTTTTGAATTATCAGCAGCAGTTCGAGCAGGAGGGCGACCTGGCAAAAGCCAGGGAATATGCGCAGATATACCGTCTGGTCATGGACCTGCTGGATCAGATCTATGGGCTGTTGGGGGAGGAAGAGATCTCCAGACAGGAATTTGCGGATATCCTGGATGCGGGATTCGGCGAGATCACAGTAGGTACGATTCCGCAGAATGTGGATCGTATTGTGGTGGGTGATATGGAGCGTACCCGTTTAAAGCAGGTTAAAGTACTGTTTTTCCTGGGGGTAAATGACGGAAACATCCCGAAAAATGCCTCGAAGGGCGGCATTATCTCCGATATGGACAGAGAATTTTTAATAGAGTCCGGAACAGAAATGGCACCGAGTCCCAGACAACAGATGTACATTCAGAGACTGTATCTGTATCTGAATATGACGAAACCCTCAGAACGGCTGTATCTGTCTTATGCCAAGGTAAACAGTGATGGAAAGGGAATCCGTCCGTCCTACCTGATCGATACGGTACGGAAGCTTTTTCCGCAGCTTGCGGTGGAATATCCCCAGAACCGCAGCCGTATCGAACAGATCGAGGGCAGACAGGAAGGTGCCAGGTATCTGGCGGAGGAATTGCGGGAATATGCGGACGGAACGCTGCGGGAAGAGGAACGGCAGGATTTTTATCTCATGTACCGTGCCTATGAAGCGGATCCGGAGGGCAGAGACCGTCTGACTGCGGCAGCATTTAGAAGATATAAGGAGAGCGGTCTGTCAAGAATCGTGGCGAGAGCACTGTACGGCAGACAGCTGGAGAACAGTGTGAGCCGCTTAGAGACCTATGCTGCCTGCGCCTGCAGACATTTTCTGCAATACGGTCTGTCCCTGCGGGAGCGGGAAGAATTCGGCTTTGAAGTGTCGGATATGGGTAATGTTTACCATGCGGTATTAGAAAATTTTGCAGGAAAACTTGCAGAATCCAACCTGACATGGTGGAATTTTTCCGAAGATTTTGCATTAAAAACGGTCAAAGAATCGGTGGAAGCCTACGCAGCAACTTACGGAGAGACCGTATTATACAGTTCTGCAAGGAATGAATATGCCATTACACGTATGAGCAGGATACTGACACGGACGGTACTGACCTTACAGCAGCATCTGAAGCAGGGAAGCTTTCAGCCGGATGACTATGAACTGTCCTTCCGGTTCGCGGAGAATCTGGATAGCATTCATGTGGATCTGTCCGAAGAAGAGAAGATGCACCTGCAGGGACGTATTGACCGTATTGATGTATCGGAGGACGCGGAGCATGTCTATGTCAAGGTCATCGATTACAAGTCCGGCAATAAGAAATTCGACCTGGCGGCATTGTATTACGGACTGCAGTTACAGCTGGTGGTCTATATGAATGCGGCAATGGAACTGGAGAGCAGAAAGCATCCGGACAAGGAGATCGTACCGGCGGCACTTTTGTACTATCACATCGATGATCCTACCATAGAGACACCGGTGGAACTGACAGATGAACAGATCAATGAGCAGATCCTCGCGAAGCTTCGGATGAATGGTGTGGTAAACAGTGATCCCGAGGTCGTGGAACGGCTGGACCATTACTTGCAGGATAAATCTGCAGTCATTCCGGTGGAGAAGAAAAAGGACGGAAGCTTCAGTGCCAGAAGCGGAATCTTAAGCCGGGAGGAGATGCAGCTGGTATCTGCTTACGTGGATGCGAAGATCCGTGATATCGGCAGGGAGATCCTGGATGGAAAAATAGCGGCGAACCCTTACGAGAAGGGGAACGAGGAAGCCTGCACGTACTGTGCCTATAAAAAAGTCTGTGGCTTTGACGGCAGTATTCCCGGATATGAGAAGAGGCAGCTGGAGGATCTGGATAAGCAGACGCTGATGCAGCGGATGCAGGAGACAATGGAAGCGTAGGGCAAAAGGTGCCCGGTGGGAGTGCATGTCCGTCAGAAAGCACGAAGAAAAGTGCCTGCCGCACGCAGAAACAGGGTGGCAGGATAGAGACAGGATGGCAGGATAGAGATAGGATAAAGATAAGATAAGAGAATCAGGAACAGAGGTAGTATATGGGAATGAAATTCACCCCGGAACAGCAAAGGGTAATCGAACTGCATAACAGTAATATTCTGGTATCGGCGGCCGCGGGAAGTGGTAAAACGGCAGTGTTGGTGGAACGTATCATCCGTATGATCTGTGACGGAGAACATCCGGCGGATATCGACAGACTGCTGATCGTGACATTTACCAATGCCGCCGCAGCAGAAATGCGGGAACGTATCGCAGCCGGAATCGCCGCCAGACTGGAGGCGGATCCCGGCAACGAGCATATCCAGAAGCAGTCTGCACTGTTGCATAATGCGCAGATCACTACTATCGACAGCTTCAGCCTGTTCCTGATTCGGAACCATTTTAATGAGATCGGTCTGGATCCGGATTTCCGCGTGGCGGACGAGGGCGAGATCAAGCTGCTTCAGCAGGAAGTACTGGCGCAGCTTTTAGAGGATGCCTATGCAGGGAATTTTGTTCCGGAAGCCCTAGAGCAGTTCCACGCCTGTGTGGAGTATTTCTGCCCGGGAGGCAGGGAGAGCGTGCTGGAGCAGCATATCCTGAACCTGTCCCACTATGCGGGAAGCTTTCCATGGCCGGAGGAATGGCTGGAGGAGCGCAAAAATGATTATGCCGCAGGAGATATGGAAGCACTGGTTCGCAGCGATTACGGACAATATCTGACGGAACGGGTGAACCGCACCGTGGAGGGATGCCTGGAAAAACTGCGGGAAGTGAAGCGGTTGTGTGAACTGCCGGACGGTCCGTATATGTACGGGGAACTGACCGATGCAGAGATCGAACAGCTGGAGAAACTTACAGACTGCAAGAACCTGGAGGAACAGGCTGCTAAGATTCCCGCCGTGACTTTCGCACGGCTCCCTTCTAAAAAGGATGACAGCGTGGATCCCGCCAAACGGGAACTGGCAAAGGCAATCCGAAACAGTGTGAAGGATACCTTAAGTGACCTTTCAGAGAGCTATTTTAAGACCCCGTTAGAACTGGTGGTGGAGCAGGGAAAAGCCTGCAGAGAGCCGCTGCGAATACTGCTTGATCTGGTGTTAGAGTTCGACAGAAGGCTTCTCGCTGCAAAGCAGGAGAGACATCTGATCGATTTTTCCGATATGGAGCATTATGCTCTGCAGATTCTGTTAAAATGGGAAAAAGCGGAAGAAAAAGGCGACGCAGGAACGGATCATGCTGAAACAAAATATCGTATTGTGCCAAGTGACGTTGCAATGGAGTACCGCCAGTATTTTCAGGAGATCCTTATCGATGAATACCAGGACAGTAACCTGGTGCAGGAGTATCTGTTAAGCGCCATCTCCGGGGAAGCTGAGGGACATTACAACCGCTTCATGGTAGGCGATGTGAAGCAGAGCATCTACAAATTCCGTCTGGCGAGACCGGAACTGTTTCTGGAAAAATACGACACTTATCAGGAGACCGGGGATCTGTGCCGGATTGACCTGGCGAAGAACTTCCGAAGCCGCGTACAGGTGGTGGATGCGGTAAACGATGTATTTTCCCGTATCATGAGCAGGGAGATCGGCGGTATCGCTTACGATGACAAGGCGGCACTGTATCCAGGGGCAACCTATCCTGCTGCGGAGGATCCTGCGTACGGCAGTGAAGCTTTGCTGATCCGCAAGCCGGAAAAGGGAGAGCGCGAAGAGAGCGGCATCGGAGAGCAGCATGCCGAGGGTGCGGGAGTCCTTGTGGATTACGATAATGTACGACAGTTGGAAGCGCTCGCCATTGCCGCCCGTATAAAGCAGTTGAAGGGCAGTCTGAAGGTCATGGAGAAGTCCACGGGAGAACTTCGCCCGGTGCGATATTCGGATATGGTCATCCTGCTTCGCACCACCAGCGGCTGGGACGAAGAATTCAAAAAGATACTGGAACAGCAGGGAATCCCTGTCTACATCACATCTAAGACCGGATATTTCGGGGCGCTGGAGGTGCAGGAGCTGTTGCAGTTTTTACGGGTGCTGGACAATCCAAGGCAGGATATCCCGCTGTTTGGCGTGATGCAATCCGTCTTCGGTGGATTCACCCAGGAAGAGATCGCGCAGATCCGCAGTGGCGGGGAAGGGCATTCCAAAAAACGGATGACATTATATGAAGCACTGAAGGAAGTGGCGAAGAGCGGCCGGACGGTGGAAGAGGGAGAAGAGACATCAGCGGGCGAAAGCGCCGGGGAAGAAACAGAGCTTTCACAAAAGGCAGATACCTTCTTACAACGGATTGGCCATTACCGTGACCGGACTCCTTTCACCTCGATCCGTGAACTGTTGCAGCGGATACTTGACGATTATGATTATCTGAATTATGTGACGGCACTTCCCGCCGGCAGCAAGCGCCGCGCGAATGTTGAGATGCTGCTTACGAAGGCATCCGCTTTCGAGAAGACCAGTTATTTCGGACTGTTCCACTTTATCCGTTATATGGAGCAGCTGGAAAAATATGACGTGGATTACGGCGAGGCGGACACCCTGGATGAAAATGCAGATGTGGTCAGGATCATGAGTATCCACAAAAGTAAAGGACTGGAATTCCCGGTGGTATTTGTCTCCGGACTGTCGAAACGCTTCAACATGCAGGATGCGAACCAATCCCTGATCGTGGACATGGATCTGGGTGTCGCGGTGGATTATGTGGATTCCGTACGACGTATTAAAAATAAGACCCTCCGCCGAGCGGTTCTGTCCGCAAAAATGAAGGAAGATAATCTGGCGGAGGAATTACGTGTGCTCTACGTGGCACTGACCCGTGCCAGAGAGAAGCTGATCTTAACAGCGGTATTGGACAAGGCCGACGAAAAGTGGGAGTTGGCGCAGATGACCGGACAGGAGAGGCTGACTTATCTGGATTTCTGTGAGGCGGGAAGCTATATGGATTTCCTTCTGCCGATCCTGCCGAAGACGGGAATTGCGGTGAAGACAATGAGAACGGAAGACCTGACGGCAGAAGAGATCAGAGAGCAGCTGCGAATGGGTGACCGTAGGGAGGAACTGCAGCGGGTAGCGGATGGGGAGGTACTTTTACCCGGAGATCCGGAAGAAAATGAAAGAAAACTTTCTAAGTTAAGGGAGCGTTTTGCTTATCAATATCCCCATCCAGGGTTACAGAAGTTGTATACCAAGACCACAGTGTCAGAGTTAAAAATCGCAGCCATGGCGGAAAAAGATGAGGAGGCATTCCATACCTTTGAGGAAAAAGAAGTCGTTCCCTATATTCCTGCATTCCGCAGAGCGCAGGAGAAGGTCAGCGGAGCTGTCCGGGGAAGTGCTTTCCACCGTGTTATGGAGCTGTTGGATTTTACGTATGTATTTGTCGAATCGGGACTGTTTGAAAAATGCCCCGGAGATTATGAGACATACCGTAAGAGACTGGACGCGGAGAGACTTAAGAAGCGTTTGGAAGAATTCTTACAGCGGGAAACGGTATCTTTACGCCTGACGGAGGAATATGCCAAAGCAGTCAGTCTGCCGAAGATCCTCAATTTTCTGGAACAGGAGCTGGCATACCGCATGTGGCGTGCGCAGGAGCAGGGGCTTCTATACAGAGAGCAGCCCTTTGTGCTGGGCATTGATGCGAAACGCCTGGATCCGGATCTGCCCGAGGGAGAAAAGGTGCTCATTCAGGGTATCATCGATGTCTTTTTCATAGAAGACGGTGAGATTGTTCTGCTGGACTACAAGACCGATGTGATCGACTCCCTGGAAGCCCTCTGGAACCGCTACAACGTTCAGATTCAGTACTATGAGGAAGCGCTGACGAAGCTGATGCAGATGCCCGTGAAGGAGCGGATCCTGTATTCCTTCTACTTGGAAAAATATGAGTAATAAAAAGGAGATGTCCACATGGATATCTCCTTTTACATACGAATGAAATTATGCGGTGATCACAGTGCCTGCCTTGCCCTTAATGGCATCCTTGACATGATCCATGGAGGTGATCAGGACTTTGCCGGTGGGAACCTTCTCGAGGTAAGCAATGGCTGCCTCGATCTTGGGAAGCATGGTGCCTTCCTCAAACTGTCCTGCTGCGATCAGATCCTTTGCTTCTGCTACGGTGAGAGTCTCCAGTACTGCCTGATCCTCCTTACCGAAATCCTTATAAACATAGGGAACTGAGGTCAGGATGATCAGCTCGTCACAGCTTAGGTCGGAAGCAAGCTTACCGGCGATGGCATCCTTCTCGATGACTGCGGAAGCACCCTTCAGCGCATGCTTCTGCTCGATCACGGGGATTCCGCCGCCGCCACAGGCGATGACTACCTGATCTGCGGCTGCCAGCGCACGGATGGCTTCGATCTCTACAATGTCGATAGGCTTGGGGGCAGCAACGACACGGCGGAAGCCCTTGCCGGGATCTTCCTTGACATAGTTGCCTTTCTTTACTTCAATCTCAGCATCTTCCTTGGACATGTAACGACCGATGACCTTGGTGGGCTCATAGAAGGCTTCATCATAAGGATCTACGGTCACCTGGGTCAGAATCGTGCTCACCGGCTTGGAAATGCCGCGATCCAGAAGCTCTGCACGAAGAGAGTTCTGGATATCATAGCCTACATAACCCTGGCTCATAGCGGAGCAGACACACATAGGTGCGGGGGTATAGTCGATGTAAACACGGCGTAACTCGGTCATGGCCTTATGGATCATGCTGACCTGCGGACCGTTACTGTGGGTGATCGTCAGCTGATAATCTGCCTCCACCAGGTCTGCCAGAGCCTTGGCGGTTACTTTTACCGCATCCCACTGCTCGGTAGTGGTATAGCCCAGGGCGTCATGTCCCAGAGATACGACAACTCTTTTTTTGCTCATAAGATTACCTCTCTATATGTATTTTCCTAAGAATTTCTTCGTCAAAAGATGTTACCAGTATAACATATTTTCTCCAGGGTGTATAGCCATTTCTATACAATGAAACCTTCCAGAATAGTAGTCAGCTCCTCTGAGCGGGCTGCCAGTGCGGAGGTGGCTTTGTCCAGATTCTGAATGGCCTGCAGCTGTTTTTCGGCAGCAGTCTGTACATTGGAGGATCCGGCAGCAGTTTCTGCGGATACTGCGGAGATACCGGAGATGGCGGACAGGGTAGTGGTGCGCTGGCGTTCCATTTCCGACACGCCTGCATTGATCTGCTGCAGGAATTTCAGAAGCTCTGTTACTTTGGAATCTATCTCACGGAAGGAGTCTGTGGTACTGCCAACGGACTGGTTCTGATCCGCTACAATGCCCTTGGCCTGTCTGGCAACCTGTGTAGCTTCGTCTGTGGTAATTTCAATCTCTTCGATGATCCGGGAGATCTCACCGGAGGAGTGCAGGGACTGATCCGCCAGCTTCTGGATCTCCTGAGCGACCACTGCGAAGCCTCTTCCGGATTCGCCGGCTCTGGCAGCTTCAATGGAAGCGTTAAGGGACAGGAGGTTGGTCTGCTCTGCAATCTCATTAATGGCTTCAGTGATGGAGCCGATGGCTTTGGATTTCTCGTTCAGCCTGCCGATGGTATCTACGATGTTGGAGGTGATCTGCATGGTGGAAGAGGTATTCTCCTTCAGATGTTCCACGGATTCGATACCGGTATGGATCGCAGCGGTGGTGCCGGTGGCAAGCGCACTGATCTGGTCAGAATGTGAGGATACGTTGCCGATGGTGTCGGACAGAGAGTCCATCTGCTGCAGGCAGTCCTCAGAGCTTTCATCCAGTTTTTCAATACCCTGGCGCATTTCACCTACCTGATTCTGGATATCCTGGGAGGTAGCCAGGAAATGTGAGGAAGCCGCAGACATATCGGTGGCAGCCCGGGATAATTCTTCATTGACATCCTTCAGCCCGGATACAAGCTTCTTCATGTGTGCGATCATATCACAGATGCCATCAGCTAATAGCTGGAATTCGTCATTGCGCTTGGAGTGGACTTCGATCGTCAGATCTCCGTCAGAGACTTTTTTCAGCCGGCGGATAAAATAGTAGATGGAGCCGCCATACTGCCCGGCTAACAGAGACCCAAGTAGGATCGCCACGGCACTTGCTGCAACGACAAGGATCAGAGATACATTTTTAATCTCCGCTGTCTGACCGATGATATTTGCCTGAGGGATCAGGGCACAGATCATGGCATTACGGGCACCAATCTTGGAATAGAGAAAGAGATATTCTGCGCCTGCCTCTTCCACATAGGAGGAGCCGTTCTCTTCCTCAGAGGCAAATGCCTCATCTACATAGGATTTACCGACAAAGGTATTTTCTGCTACCGTATCGGAGCTAGAGGAGAGGTATTCGATGCCATCGCAGGTGACAAAGCCTACGAGACTGCCCTCACCGCCATCCAGGGAGGATAAGGAGGTATCCAGGACACTCGGTTTGAAATCAATGATCAGGATCGCCGGAGCATTGGAGAAATATCTGGCGAGGCGGACACTGTATTTGGAGGAATCCGTGCCAAGCTTTGCATCGACCTCGGACTGGTTGCCGAAAAGGTAATATTTTGCCTTGTCTGCAGATACGATCTGACCCTGGGAGCTTTCAAGGTACGCACTTAAGAGACCGGTCTCCTTCGTTTTCGTGGTAGAGATCGTCTTCTCCTTGTCAGAGAGCACGTAAATATTGGAGAGCAGGGCATCCGTGGTCACGGCTTTGATAAAGGTGTCTTCATAGGTGTTTGGAGTATTGTACAAGGTAGTGGCATCGTTATCATACAGACCGTTCAGATACTGCTTCAGGATATCCTCATTCATATATCCCTTGTAGTTAGACTGGACCGTGTCAAAAGAAAGCGTCAGGTACTGATTCATCATGCTGACGGTCTGGTCCACGGAGTCGCGGTAGGTTGCAATGATCTGTGTGGTAGCCTTCTGATAGGATACGAAGCCTAAGACAATGATGAAGACCACAGGGATCAGAAAAGCGAAGATCAGCTTAAAGCGTATCCGATTCCAGATAGGAATAGGGTTTTTCTTAGTATTTTTTGTCAAAATAGACACCTCCGATGCAGATTTAGTATTGATGGATACATTTTACCAAAGTTTTATCCAAATATCTACATTAATGTGAAAACGATTTCTTAAAATGAGCCTCATTAATAGGCAGGAGCGCTTTTGCTTTACATAATATGTTACAAAGTAATATAATGATACCAGATGAAGGAAGCAATGGCGGGAAGGAAACAGGAATCGATATGCAGAAAAAAGAACGTATGGCAAATCTGGAAGTACTGCGCTGTGTGGCAATGATGATGGTCGTGGTGCTGCACTACCTGGGCAAGGGAGGACTGCTGCCGGATCTGACAGCGCCTTTATCAGCGCAGGATATGGCAGCCTGGCTGTTAGAAGCAATCTGCATTGTAGCCGTGAATGTGTATATGATGATCAGCGGATACTTTTTATGCGAAAGCTCTTTTAAACTGAGCAGGCTGCTTACGCTGTGGCTGCAGCTGTGGCTGTATTCTGTGGGTATCGGTGTGCTGGCTGCGGTGACTGGGATCGTTCCTGCGGCGGAAGTGAGTACGCATTATTATCTGACATTACTGTTCCCGGTGACCATGGGGCATTACTGGTTCTTGACGGCGTATGTATTTTTATATATTCTGTTACCCTTCGTGGGAATCGGGCTCAGACGGATGACGAAGCAGCAGTTTCGGGTGGCACTGGTGCTGCTATTTGCTGCATTTTGTCTGGTTAAATCCATTCTGCCCTTCCGGTTGGAGGAGGATAGCAAGGGCTATGACTGCATCTGGTATCTGTGTGTGTTTTGTGCAGCCGCATATCTTCGCAGATTCGGAATTCCTTTTTTACAGAAAAAATCCCGGGCGTTGTTGCTGTATCTGATCGGCGTCCTCGGAACTTTTGGAGAGGCAATGCTGCTGCATTTATTTTATCTGCGGACAGGCAGCCTGGAACTGATTTTGAAGCTTCCGTATGAATATAACCATATTTTCCCGTTCTTAGCTTCTGTCGGGCTGTTTTGCCTGTTTCTGGACAGTGACATCCGGGGGAAGATCGGCAGCGTGGTGGTGAAGATCGCACCTTACACATTAGGAGTGTATCTGTTGCATGAGAACCTGGGTGTGCGTTATGCCTGGCAGCCCTGGCTTGGTTCGGACCGCATAGACGGTGTCGTATCGTTGCTCTTATGGACTGTTATCGCAGTAATCGTGGTATTTGTCCTGGGAATTTTGGTGGATGTTATCCGCAAAAATATCTGTGAAGGATTGCATAAGATATTCCTGCACATTCGTCCTTATCGTGTTCTTACGGAAAAAATACAGACCGTAGATACTATGTTCAAAAGAGAGGTAACACCGTGACAGATAACGTTAAAAATAAAATAGCGGGAACCGGCGGTCAGAGCCATAGACGCCTCTGGGAGTTCTTATTCGTGGCTGTTCTGGTACTGTATCCCCTGCGGCATATAGCCTGGGGGCTGGATCTGTGGGATACCGGCTACGGCTATGCGAATTTTGAATATATGGGAACCCGGCATATGGATCCTATGTGGCTTTTTTCCACTTATCTGACCACTGCCATCGGACATTTCCTTAGTCTGCTGCCCGGAGCGAAAACGCTGGTCGGCATGAATTTTTATACGGGCTTAAGTATCAGCCTGCTGGCGGTTCTGGGCTATTATTTTTGTACAAAAGTGCTGAAGATACCTGCCGGGCTTGCCTTTTTGGGCGAATTTACAGCAGTAAGCTTTTGCTGGTGCCCTACGGGATCTTTTTATAATTATGTGACGTATGTATTCTTCCTGGTCTCCGTGATCTGTCTGTATCTTGGGCTGTCCCGGGGGAAAGGAGGTTTACTGTTTGCCGCAGGGGTGGCACTGGGCTGTAATGTGCTGGCAAGATTTTCCAATCTGCCGGAAGCCGCGATGATCGTGGGTGTGTGGGCATACTGGATCATCTGCTGGCTGGAAGAGCGCAAAGGCATTGCGCAGGATTGTGGTGGCGTTGCGGGAAATGCTGAAATGGAAGATAAGAAAGCACGAAAAAAGGAAGCAGGCAGGAGGCTTCGTAAGAAGCTGTTACAGGATACCGGGATGTGCCTGGCGGGGTATCTTACTGCATTGCTGGTATTATTCGGTTACATTCAGATCCGCTATGGCATGGATGCGTATGTAAGAGGCATTCAGAGGCTGTTCTCCATGACGGAGGTAGCTACGGATTATACTGCCGCATCCATGATCCTGGGAATGTTCGACTGGTATCTCCAGAATCTGTACTGGGAGCTTAGGATGTGCGTATTCCTGATCGTGGGAATGATACCGGTGGGATTATTGGAATTCGCCGCTGCTTGTGTAAGAGATTCTTATGCAGGGAAGGACACGATAAAAAAGGTGCTGCGGATCCTGGAATGGACCGTAAGTGCGCTGCTTACTGTGATCATGGTATTCTGGCTGTACCGGCAGGGGTTCTGTGCTACGGAATACACACATTACGGCGCTATTATCTGGCCGGGAGTGACCTTTTTAACACTGACGCTTTTGGTGACGCTGTGGCGGATATTTACGCCTTCTGCACCGAGGGAGGAAAAACTGGTCAGCGGTCTGATCTTCCTTGTGATATGGATCACATCCCTTGGCAGTAATAACAAGCTTTACCCCAGCATGAATAATCTGTTTCTGGCATTGCCTTATATGTATTGGCAGTTTTATCGGTTCTGCAAATATGCCGGCAGCTTCCGGTGGAAGCGGGTCACTATATCCGCTGTTCCCGCAAAATGTATCTTTGGTGGGTTCTTTCTGTTATTTTTCATCCAGGTGGGACTGTTTGGCAGAAGTTTTGTATTCGTGGAGGGTACCGGTGTGCAGGAGCTCAGTGCGCAGGTGACCAATAACGAGACTTTGCAGAATGTATGGATGAGTGAGGAACGTGCCGGATGGATGCAGGAGATCTCCGAGTATGTGAATACCGGGGGACTTGCGGGAAAGGATGTGCTGCTCTACGGTCAGATCCCGGCATTGTCCTATTATCTGCAGATGCCTGCGGCATTCAATCCCTGGCCGGATCTGGATTCCTATCAGATCGCACAGATGGAAGAGGATATGCTTAAGATGCAGGAGCGGATGGATACGGATGCGACTTACCGTCCGGTGGTACTGTTGGAGAAAAAATATGCCGTGTATCTGGAAAAAGGAGAAGCAGCACTTAAGGCCATGCAGCCTACGGAAAAAGAGTGGGAATATATCGTGGATAATCCCAAGCTTATGCTGATCGGAAAGTTCATGGAAGATTATGGGTATGAGAAGACTTTTGAAAATGAGAAATTTGTGATCTATGAATAGAAAATATATAAAATAACTCCCCGAAAGACTTTCTCTTTCGGGGAGTTTGCTTTGGAAATAAAACGATCTTATAACAACTGTAAGCCGTTCTTTTCTGCAGTCTCCATAACCTCATCGGACCACAGAGAACACTGTACTTCGCCGATATGAGCTTTTCTTAAGAAGAACATACAGATACGGGACTGACCGATACCACCGCCGATAGTAAGAGGAAGCTCACCGTTAATGACTGCCTTGTGATAAGGAAGCTCGGCACGCTCGGGGCAGCCAGCCTTCTGTAACTGATCTAACAGAGCCTTTTTGTCTACACGGATACCCATACTGGACAGCTCCAGAGCGATATCCAGAACCGGATAATATACCACGATATCCGCATTCAGAGACCAGTCATCGTAGTCCGGGGCACGACCGTCATGAGGCTTACCATTCTCTAAGGTCTCACCGATCTGCATGATGCAGACAGCCCCCTTAGCCTTGGCAATGTAGTATTCGCGTTCCTTCGGAGAATAATCAGGGAACATTTCCTCCAGCTCACTGGTAGTCACGAAGAAGATGTCATGAGGAAGGATCTCCTCAATGTAGTCATAATGGATGGACATATACTTCTCAGTCTTGCGCAGAACCTTGTATACGGTGCGGACAGTCTCTTTCAGAGTCTCCAGATTCCGCTCATCCCTGGTGATGATCTTCTCCCAGTCCCACTGGTCTACATAGATGGAGTGGATGTTGTCGGTTTCTTCATCCTGGCGGATGGCACTCATGTCGGTGTAGAGACCCTCACCGGGCTTAAAACCATACTTCTGCAGGGCATAGCGCTTCCATTTTGCCAGAGACTGTACGATCTCTGCTTCACGGTCTCCCTGTGCAGCAATATGGAAATTTACAGGACGCTCCACACCGTTTAAGTTATCGTTCAGTCCGGATGTGGGATCCACAAATAAAGGAGCAGATACGCGCAACAGGTGCAGGCGCTCTGCTAACAATCCCTGGAAAAAGTCCTTCACTGTCTTGATGGCAACCTGTGTTTCGTACAGGTTCAGCTGAGACTTATAATTTTTAGGTATGACAATATCTGACATACTGACCTCTCATTCTGCCGCCTGGCGGCTTGTGATACAAAATACTCCTATATTATTTAACTGCGAAATGCGTGATTTTGCAAGCTTTTTTTCGGAAAAAATAACCACTTGCAAAAATCGAACATATGTGCTAATTTAGATACATAACAGAACAGACGTTCTGATTTTGGGTATTTTCGGTAAAAGGCGGTGATAACTTGGAATATCTTATACAAAATGGAGAATTATCCATCATGCAGAAGCTGGAGATCCTGACGGATGCCGCTCGTTTTGATGTAGCCTGCACGTCCAGCGGTGTGGAACGTAAGGGAGACGGGAAGCACATGGGGAACTGTGCGAAGGCAGGGATCTGTCACAGTTTTTCTTCCGACGGCAGATGCATTTCTTTACTTAAGATATTGATGACCAATGAATGTATCTTCGATTGCAAATATTGCCTGAACCGGAAGTCCAACGATGTCCCCAGAGCCACTTTCACACCGGAGGAGATCTGCACGCTGACCATGGAGTTCTACCGACGGAATTATATCGAGGGACTGTTCTTAAGCTCCGGCATTGTACAGGACCCCACGTTTACCATGGAATTATTATACCGGACTATTTGGCTGCTGCGGAATCACTACCACTTTAACGGCTATGTCCATGTGAAGGCGATTCCCGGGGCAGATCCGGAGCTGGTGCAGCGGATGGGATATCTGGCAGACCGTATGAGTGTGAATTTGGAGCTCCCTACAGCGGAGGGGCTTCGGACACTGGCACCGAATAAGCACCGGAAGAATATTCTGACCCCCATGCGGCAGATTCAGAACGGCATTCATGCGAATAAGGAGGAACTGATCCTGTACCGTAAGAGTCCCCACTTTGTATCCGGCGGGCAGTCTACACAGATGATCATTGGTGCGACGCCGGAGACGGATTATCAGATTTTAAATGTAGCGGAGAGTCTGTATCAGAAGTTTGAGTTAAAGAGAGTCTTCTATTCCGCGTTTGTAAAAGTCAACGAGGACAAAAGCCTGCCGGCGCTTCCGGGAGGACCGCCGCTTCTGAGGGAACACCGTCTGTACCAGGCGGACTGGCTGCTTCGGTTCTATGGATTTCGGGCAGAGGAACTGTTGGATGAGAGAAGACCGTATTTTAATGTCATGTTAGATCCCAAGGAGGACTGGGCAGTGCGGCATCTGGAATGCTTCCCGGTGGAGATTAACAGATCTCCCTACGGGGACTTGCTGCGGGTGCCGGGGATCGGTGTGAAGAGCGCCAGGCGGATCCTTGCTGCCAGGAGGAGTACAAAGCTGACCTTTCAGGATCTGAAGAAATTAGGAGTGGTATTAAAGCGGGCAGTGTATTTTATTACCTGCAGCGGCAGGATGATGTATCCCACGAAGCTAGAGGAGGATTATATCGTGCGGAATCTGACGGATCCGAAGGACCGGATCCGGTTCGGAAGCGACGGTATGAGTTACCGGCAGATGACTTTATTTGATGACGGAATGTTCCCGAACGGGGTACGGCAGGAGGAAAAGCTTATTATATGAAGATATATCATTGCGAGGATTCCTTAGAAGGGATATTCACTGCCATTTACAATACCTACGAGGATCATTCTCCTGTCCGGGATACTATGGTCACCACCATCGAGGAGAACCTGCTGTTCTCGGAGTCGGTGGAGGTGGTGCCGGATCCGGAGAAGACGATCAAGGTGATACGTACGTTAAAGCGCAGATTCGGGGAATCGGATTATGAGACCTTGTGTCTGGCGCTGGCATCGCCGAAGCCGGAGAAGGCACAGGCGGTATACCGGACCATTGCGAAGGGACTGGCTGAAAAGTGCGCGGCGGGGCATCTTATGGATGCCCTTGCAGACACTTATGTGAACCAGACCTTCGGCCTGGCAAGGGCAGCCGGGAATGAATATCATCATCTGAAGGGATTCGTCCGGTTTGAGGAACTGGAGAATACGATCCTCTACTCGAAGATCGCACCGAAGAACAATATCCTGACGTTTTTAATGGTACATTTCGCCGACCGTTTTCCTATGGAAGATTTTCTGCTGTTCGATGCGGGTCGATACCTGTTCGGGGTACATCCGGCCGGGAGACCGTGGTATACGCTGCAGGGGAAGGATGCCTGGGAGAGAGTACAGTCTAAGACAGAGAAACTGTCCACGGCGGAGCTGCATTATCGGGAACTTTTCCGCTCCTTCTGTCATACAATAGCTATAAAAGAGCGGGAAAACAGAGAATTACAACGAAATATGCTCCCCCTCAGGTTCCAAGAATATATGGTGGAATTTCGATAGATTTCGCCAAATTGAGATTTGGATTTTATCGTGATAAAGTAACAAATATACAAATCGCCGAAAAGGTTTTCCGGATGGAGACCAACTGTTGTCAAAATGATAAAAGAGTGGTAAAAATGCCTAAAATGAGCGTTTTTTGGAAGAAAAAAACCGCTTTACATTTGGGGATGGTTGGCTATAATAGTAATGATTTCAGATATGAGGGGAAAGTACCCGGTGTATTTTTTAACTTACGATCGAACTTACTATTGAAAGGAAGGAACAAGAAATGTTAAAGACGATCCGTTTGACACCTGAAGACGTGAAGCATTTTGTTGATGTAGCTTCAAAGTGTGATTTTGATATTGATATATGCTATAACAGATACGTAGTCGATGCCAAGTCATTCCTTGGAGTGTATGGATTGGATTTCACAAAGCCACTGTCTGTATCTTATGACGGCTACAATGATGAATTTGAAGAGCTGTTGAGACAGTATGCGATTGCGTGCTAAAACATCTTGTGATAACAGAATGTGATTTGACTCCCCAGGTAAGATAGAGTACTATTTACCTGGGGAGTTTTCGTATACCGGGCTTGTGAGAGTGTGACGCATGGGACAAGCCGCAGGTATGCGGTTATGATAGGAATTTGTCAAGGGAGGTGAAGCCGCATGGCAGGAGAAGTCAGAACATCGGTGAGGAATCTTGTGGAATTCATTCTGCGCAGTGGCGACATCGATGACAGGAGACAGGGTTCCCCTGAGAATGCAATGCAGGAGGGCAGCCGGATCCACCGTATGATCCAACGCCGCATGGGAGCGGAGTATCAGGCGGAAGTGGCGCTGAAATACACCCATCCCACGGAGAACTATGTCATCATCGTGGAGGGACGGGCGGATGGTATCATTGAACAGAACGGAGAGACCACCATCGACGAGATCAAGGGAACTTACAGAGATCTGGCGAAGCTGAAGGCACCGTTACCCCTGCACATTGCCCAGGCAAAATGCTATGCCTATATGTATAGTCTGCAGAAGGAACTGCCTTATATCCGCGTACGGCTGACTTATTGTAATATAGAGACAGAAGATATCCGCTATTTTTATGAGGATTATGAATTTGCGAAGCTGGAGGCATGGTTTCAGCAGTTGATTAGTGATTACCGTAAATGGGCGGATTATACCTGGCAGTGGAGGGAACTTAGACAACAGTCCATTGCCGAACTGCAATTTCCTTTTGACTACCGGGATGGACAGAAAGAACTGGTCAGTTATGTATATCAGACCATCTACCATAAGAGAAAATTATTCATTGAAGCTCCCACGGGAGTAGGCAAGACCATCTCCACCATCTTTCCCACGGTAAAAGCCATGGGGAAAGATATGGGGGACAGGCTGTTCTACCTTACGGCGAAGACTATCACCCGGACAGTGGCGGAGGATACCTTTTCTCTGTTGCGGGAGAAGGGACTGCGATTCAAAAGTATTATTCTGACAGCGAAGGAGAAGATCTGTTTTCAGGAACATACCGAATGTAATCCGGAGCAGTGCCCCTATGCCAAGGGACATTTTGACCGGATCAATGATGCCATCTATGATCTGTTGACCCACGAAGAGAGCTTTACGAGAAATAATATAGAAGAATATGCCCTGAAATATCAGGTGTGTCCCTTTGAATTCGGACTGGACGTAAGTCTGTTCGCGGATGGCATCATCGGAGACTATAATTACCTATTTGATCCCCATGTTTATCTGAAGCGGTTTTTCGGAGATGGCAGCCAGGGGGACTATGTATTTCTGATCGATGAGGCACATAACCTCTTAGAGCGCGGCAGAGAGATGTACAGCGCGCCTCTGCGGAAGGAAGACCTGCTGGAACTGAAGCGGGAGATAAAACAGACAATCATGTCGGAAATGGAGGAGGTAGCGCTCAAAAAGCGCGATAAAGACGAGATTTCCGGACAAATGACATTAGAAATGACAGACATGTCAAAACAACTGCCACAAGAGCATACCTTCGTGGAAATGGACGGTACGGACTCTATCTATATCAAAGGACATAAGGGAAAAAAGTCTGACGGAAAGAGTACCTTTGTGCGGGAAGGCTATGCGGAGAGGATATGCCAGCTGCTGGAAAAGTGCAATGCGCAGCTGTTGTCCATGAAACGGGACTGCGACGGATACCGGCTGGTGGAGGATATTGACATGCTGGTGCAGCCTCTGACCAGACTTCACGGCATCATCAGCGATTATCTGGAGGAGCAGGAGAAGGTCAGTCTGGAAGTGAGGGAGAATCTGCTGGACTTCTACTTCAAGCTCAGTCATTTTCTGGATATTTACGAGAGGATCGATGAGAACTACGTCAAATATACGAGAACATGTGAGGACGGCAGCTTTGAACTGAAGCTGTTCTGCGTCAATCCCAGAGAAAATCTGAAGGAATGCATGCTCAGGGGACGCAGTACGATCCTGTTTTCCGCCACGTTTCTGCCGATCCAGTATTACAAGAATCTGTTGGGGGGAGAGAAGGAAGACTATGAAGTATACGCTCACTCGGTGTTCGATCCCGAGAAGCGCACCATATTGATCGCCGGGGATGTGACCAGCAAGTTCACCCGCAGATCTAGAGAGGAGTACTACAATATTGCCCGCTATATTCATGAAGTCGTGAAGAACCGGCACGGCAATTACATGGTATTTTTCCCGTCCTATTCCTTCATGGATCAGATCTATGAGATCTACGGGCAATATTTTATGACAGAAGAAGAGGAATGCCTGGTACAGCAGGAATCCATGAACGAAGAGGAGAGAGAATACTTTCTGAACCGCTTCCGGGGCAATGAAGACTGCGACCTGCAGAGTCTTATCGGCATGGAGATCGAGGAGGAAGAGGAACAGACGCTGATCGGGTTCTGCGTGCTGGGAGGTATCTTCGGAGAGGGGATCGACCTGAAAAAGGACAGCCTCATCGGTGTGATCGTAGTAGGAACCGGACTGCCACAGGTAGGCTGTGAACGGGAAATCCTCAAGGACTATTTTGATGACAATGGGGAAAATGGCTTTGACTATTCCTACCGTTATCCCGGAATGAATAAAGTACTGCAGGCAGCGGGCCGGGTGATAAGGACCTCTGAAGATGTGGGAATTATCGTCCTGCTGGATGAGCGTTTCAGGCAGTATTCTTATCGTAGAATGTTCCCCAGGGAGTGGGAACAGGTAGTGCCTGTGACAGTGGATACGGTGGCTAAAAAGGTGGAGCGATTTTGGGACGCCTGGTTGTGGCAGCAACGATGACATTCGATATGATAACAGAATTGATATACAACATGACAATCCACATAACCACATATGACACGTGTGTATATGTGGATAACTCGGTGGATTTTGTGGATTATTTGAGCTTTTTTACAAAAAAAACGACAGATGGATCAAAAATGGTGTATAATAGCAAAAGAATTGATGTGGATAAATAAATACAAGCAGTACTGAACCAGTCAATGGAAAAGTCTTACGAGTACAAAGTATGAAATTAAGGCAACATGAAATTAAGGCAGAAAGGAATGGGGACTAATATGTGGGCTTATGAAAGTGTTTTTTATCAGATCTATCCTATGGGATTCTGTGGAGTTCCTTTTGAAAATGACGGAATACAGAGACATGAGATCAAACGTGTGGAGGAGTGGATCCCCCATATGCAGAAGCTGGGAGTGAATGCCGTTTATTTCTCTCCGGTATTTGAATCGGATACCCATGGTTACAATACCAGGGATTATCGGAAGATCGATGTGAGGCTGGGAACCAATGAGGATTTTAAGGAAGTCTGCGATGCACTGCATGCGGCAGGAATCCGGGTTGTGTTAGACGGTGTGTTCAATCATGTGGGCAGAGGCTTTGCACAGTTTCAGGATGTGATTAAAAACCGGGAGAACTCTCCCTATGTGAACTGGTTCTACCGTATCGATTTCGGCGGCAATTCCAACTACAACGACGGACTGTGGTATGAGGGCTGGGAAGGCTGCTTTGATCTGGTGAAGCTTAACCTGCAGAACCCGGAGGTAGTGAACTACCTGTTAGACAGCGTGAAGGGCTGGATCGATGAGTTCGGCATTGACGGTCTGCGCCTGGATGTGGCGTACAGCCTGGATGAGAACTTTGTCAGAAGACTGCGGGAAGTGACCGGTGCCTACAAGCAGGATTTCTTCTTATTAGGGGAGATGCTTCACGGAGATTATAACCGCCTGATGAATGATCAGATGTTACATTCCGCGACGAACTACGAGTGCTATAAGGGACTTTACAGCAGCTTCAACAGCATGAATATGTTCGAGATCGTGCATTCCCTGCTGCGCCAGTTCGGACCGGAGAACTGGACACTGTATAAGGGAAAGCACCTGTTGTCCTTCGTGGATAACCACGATGTGACCCGCGTGGCAAGTATTTTGAATAATGAAAATCACCTGCCCCTGATCTATGCCATGGCATTCGGCATGCCGGGGATTCCCTGTGTCTACTATGGAAGCGAATGGGGCTTCAAAGCCAGAAAAGAAGATGGTGACCCCGCACTGCGTCCCTGCTTTGACAAGCCGGAGTGGAACGGTCTGTGCGACTGGATCAGCAGACTGGCAGAGGCCAAGAAGCATTCCGAGGCACTGAATTACGGAGCCTTTCGTTCGGTACTGTTGACCAATAAGCAGTGTATTTTCGAGAGAAAGTCGGAGCATGAGAGAGTACTGGTGGCTATCAATGCAGACGGAGAGGACTTCATGGCACATTTTGATGCCGGCTGCGGAACGGCGGTAGATCTGATCACCGGAGAGAAACATGACTTTGGCGGCGGCAGTCTTCTGCCTGCGTACAGTGCATATTTCTGGCTGATGGAAAACTAACGGAGAATTTATTTATGAAGGTACTGATCTTATCCACCGGAACCGGTGAGGGACATAATTCCGCTGCAAAAGCGGTGAAAGAACAGTTTGAAAAACGGGGCATTCCCTGTGAACTGGCGGATGTACTTAATTTTGCTTCGGACAAGGCCAGCGCTTACGGACGCCGGATCTACATCTGGAGCACGGTCCGGGCGAAAAAGGTGTTCGCCGGAGCGTACCGGGTAGGCAGAGCCATTTCGTCTGCCAGATTAAAGTCACCGGTGTATTTTGCCAACGCTTTGTATGCGGATAAGCTGTGCAGCTATATCACAGAGAACGGATATGATACGGTGGTAATGCCACATCTGTTCCCGGCGGAGGCAATGACCTGGCTGCTGCGACAGCATAAGCTGGATGTACAGACTTATTTTATTGCCACGGATTATACCTGTATTCCTTTTACCGAGGAGACAAAGGTGGATTACTATTTTATCCCGCATGAGGAACTGACGACGGAGTTCATCAAACGCGGCATCCCTGCGGAGAAGCTGGTTCCCACGGGAATTCCGGTATCGGAGAGGTTCCTGAAGCTTCCGGAAAAAAGAGAAGCGCGAAGGCAGCTGGGGATTCCGGCAGATAAATCCTGTATCCTTATGATGACGGGCAGCATGGGGTATGGCCGTGTGGAAAGCATGACGGCGAAGCTGGTGGAGCAGACCGGAGAGGATACCCATCTGTATATCCTGGGGGGAACCAATGAAGAGCTGAAGAAGACACTCCGGGATAGATATGCCGATACAGAGCGGGTGCATGTGCTGGATTTTACCACGGAAGCGCATCTCTACATGGCAGCGGCGGATATTCTGTTTACCAAACCGGGAGGACTGACCTCCACGGAAGCGGTGGCGGCGAAAGCTGCATTGGTACACACTAAGCCGATCCCCGGATGTGAGGATCGCAATGTTGCCTTTTTCACACAACATGGGATGTCTGTATCAGGAGATACGGAAGATGCCGTGATACAAAATGGACTAAAGCTTCTGCGGGATCCGGAGGCACAGGCAAAAATGCGGAAGTGTCAGGAAAAATACGGAAAGCCTTACGCAGCAGATGCAGTCTGTGAATTCATCTGCGGACAAAAGGAAGCAGCGGAAAAACAGGAAGAATAAGTGCGGAAGCAAAAGAGAGATAGGAGTGCCAGATGATCATACGGGAACTGGGAATGACAGTCTTCGGATTGTTATGCGGAAGTATATTGTTCGGCAGGGCATTGCCGAAATGGATCAAGGGAATTGATGTCACTGAGGTCAGCAACGATCATAATCCGGGGACTGCCAATGCCATGAAATACGCAGGAGTGCCTGTCGGGATCCTGTGCCTGCTGGGAGATCTGTTAAAGGGAGCACTGCCGGTATACGTGGCAGTTGGCATGGGGCTTGTGACAGACAGCTGGTTTCCGCTTATCATGGCGGCACCGGTACTGGGGCATGCCTATTCCCTGTTTTATCATGGGAACGGAGGCAAAGCCATTGCGGTATCCTTCGGCGTGTTGATCGGACTGGCACCGGTACAGCCGGAACTGCTGATGCTGCTGATCATATTGTATTTGTCGGGGTCTGCCCTTCTGATCAGACCGCACACCAGAAGAACCCGTATCACTTATATCTTTTTTGCCGTGGGAGCAGCGGTTCTACTGATGATACAGAGAATACCACGGCAGGTATTTTGGGGAGCACTTCTGATCTCTGCCATTGTGATCCATAAAAACAGTATCCGTCAGGAGTTTCTGGAGGAGGCGACGGAATCTTTGGAAAGTCTTTAGAATTTCTTACGGTTTCTCTATATTGACGCATGATATTATATGCCGTATAGTATAGCTACAGAGCAATACTATACGGCATATAATATTGTAAGGAAAGGCGGATAGCCGCAAATTTCAGAGAGGAGCGATAGGATGCTTTTTAATACAGGAGCAGCTCTGCTGGATGCTATCGTGCTGGCGGTGGTCGCCCGGGAACCGGAAGGAACCTATGGATACAAGATCACCCAGGAGGTCCGTCAGGTGATCGAACTGTCGGAATCCACCCTGTATCCCGTGCTTCGGAGACTACAGAAGGACGAATGTCTGGAGGTCTATGACAGGGAATGCAGCGGCAGGACGAGACGCTATTACAAGGTCACCAGCAGGGGCTGGGCACAGCTTCATTTATATGAAAGCGAGTGGCGAAGCTACAGCGGGAAGATCACAGGACTGTTTGAGGGAAGACCGGTGAAGAGGTCAGAGGCATAAAGATGCACAGATGGGAGAAAAAGTAGGATGAACAGAACGGAGTATATGAGGCAGCTGGAGAGCCTGCTGCAAAATATTTCTGCTACGGAGCGGGAAGAAGCGCTACAATATTATAATGAATATTTTAACGATGCGGGACCTGAGAATGAACAGAATGTTATTGAGGCACTGGGGAATCCTGTGAAGGTGGCGGAGAATATCAAAAAGGACATTTTCGGCAATGGTTACGGGGAGAACAACTACCAGAGAGCAGGAGCCGACAGCCGGGCAGTGATCACTTACCCGGCAGATTTTCAGACAGAAAATGGTAACAACCGTCAGAGTGATACGTCGCAAACTGCACAGGCACAGGTGGTATCTCCACAGAAAAAAGAAGGGATGTCCACCGGTATGATCGTGCTGATTGTAATTTTATGTATTTTGGCATCCCCGGTGATCCTGGGAGCAGCTTCCGCCGGTATCGGCGTGGCAGCAGGGCTGATCGCCGGATGGTTCGGACTGATCATCGGTTTCGGGGCAACGGCAGCAGCACTGATACTGGTTCTGATCGCACTGGTGGCAGTAGGGATCATCAGTATGTTTACGCATCCATTTGTGGGAATGTGCCTGATCGGTGCCGGACTGATCTGCGGAGGTGTCGGACTTCTGTTCCTGATGCTGACCGTGGCCATGGCGGGAATCGCCACACCGGCGATCTGTTGTTGGATCGGAGGATTATTCCAGAAAAGAGGTAAAAAAGAAGCATGAAAAAATTTATGAAGGGCTGTGCCATCACAGCGTTGCTATTTATATTATTGGGACTGATACTGGGAGTGAGCGGAAGCCTGGGGAATGGTTCCACGTATTTTTCACCGGGGGAGATCCTGTCAGCGGTTACCCTGGGAAGAATCTCGGAAGAAAAGGTAGATGACTGGAGTGACGGTGTGACGGAGCAGATCCGGGAAAATATGGGCGATGTGCACTATGATCTGGAGGACAATGTGGATTATGACTCAGATTATGAAGTAAAGTCGGGAAAGATAGAGCTGTATGTTCTGGGGGATGACAGCCAGGGCATCACGGATCTACAGGTGCAGGCCGGTGGCTGTGTCATGAAGATTCAGGTGTCAGAGGACAACTGCTTCCGGGTAGAAGCCGACGGAATGCGAAAGTTCCAGGGATATGTGGAAGGCGGTACGATGGAGATCAGCGGTACTTCGAAAGTAAACAGCAACAGTGATGGCAATCTGGGCGGTTCCATCTGCCTGTATGTGCCTGAGGGATATTATTTTGAAAATACCTCTTTGGATCTGGGCGCCGGAAGCCTCAGTGTAGAGGAATTGCAGACGGGGGCACTGGAAGCCAATGTGGGTGCCGGCAAGATGACGTTTGAGAAACTGGATGCTGATCAGGCAGAGTTAGACTGTGGTGCCGGTCAGATGACAGTAGAAGAACTGAGCAGTCGCGTGGCAGAGGTTTCCGTAGGAATGGGATCCGTTCGTCTGAACGGAGATGTGACCGAACGATTGGACGGAGAGTGCTCCATGGGAGAACTGAAACTGACACTGGCAGGAGCGCAGACAGATTTCAACTACGACTTAAGCTGCGGTATGGGTGAACTGAAAGTCGGTGATGACAGTTACAACGGCCTGGCACAGGAGAAACAGATCAACAACAACGCTTCTAAAAATATGGAGCTGGAATGTGCCATGGGCAGCGTTGTGGTGGAGTTTAAGTAAAATACTGCCAGACAGAGTTACTTTTATATCGCGGCAGTAAAAAATCTTCTTTCATTTGAAAAATTATCGTTATAATACCGCCTGAATGGAGTTATTATCCATCAGGCGGTATTTTTGAAAGTTCTATCTATGATTTGATAAAAATAATACCGCTTGGAGTATAATAACAGACTTTCAGGCGGTAATTATGGAGACGGCAATTATAATTTGCAAATTATAGTTATTTTATGGGAGAAATAAAAAATCCTTGTCCCGGAAAAGAAAAGTCAATGGAATCTTTGCTTTTTAGCTTTCATAGAGAAAAGTAGAAATCTGGCTTTTTTCAATCATCAGGAAGAGATACTCAATATCCCAGACACTGTCTGTTAAATTTGAAAATATTTGTTTTTCTTGTAATATCTTTCTCTTAATTCGTAGTATATAGGTGAGGCAGAAAGGAAGTGATGATTTGAACGATAGTGAAATTATTGATTTGTTCTATATGCGCTCTGAACAGGCAATCATAGAGTTGTCGGTGAAGTACGGAAATGTCTGTAACAAGGTCGCAAAAAATATTTTGAACAATATCCTAGATGCAGAGGAGTGTGTTAACGACGCTTATTTAGGAGCATGGAATACAATACCGCCTCAAAATCCAAACCCGTTGCTTACCTATATCTGTCGAATTGTCCGTAACCTCTCCATAAAAAAGTATCACGCGAATACATCTGTCAAGCGCAACAGCTTTTACGATGCGGCTTTAGACGAACTGGAGGAATGTGTATCCTCCTCTGAAAGTGTAGAGGCGGAGATTTCCGCAAAGGAGCTTACCCGGCAGATTGACTATTTTCTGGATACACTGGATGCAGAGAGTCGAATACTCTTTGTTCGTCGATATTGGTATGCCTATTCTATTTCGGAACTTGCAAAACAGTTTGGTCTGAAGAGTAATACCGTGTCAGTGCGACTTTCCCGTATTAGGGACAAACTGCGGGATTATTTGAAGGGGGAGGGATTTACAGTATGAAACGTGAAGATATTTCCGAGGCGATTGGTAACATCAGCACAAAGTATATTCAGGAAGCAGCTCCCAACATACGGGTGAAGAAAAAGCCGGTATGGGTGAAATGGGGAGTAGTTGCAGCAGTTTTTTGTTTCTTTTCTATGACTGTTTTTGCAAACAGTTTGTTTTCCTCCCTATCCGGAGATGAACTTTCTCTGTCTGCCACATATGAGGGAAATGGTGTAATTTCTGTTCAAGTAGAAAATAGGTCTGACAAAGAGCTTAATTTTCAATCGAAACTTAAACTAATGCGCTGGTCTACCAGCGAGGAAGTTAAACCGCTTTCGGGAAAGGTGTCTTTCAGCAACACCGAGATACCTGCTAACTCAAGCGGTACGATGGTAATTGATCTTTCAGATGCCTATGATATATCATTGTTGGAGACACCGATTTCGGATGATGATTGGTACTACTTGGTGTTGACAAATAACAACTTCTTATTTGGACAGGATTGGATGTGTACGGTTGAATTTGCAGAATCTGTCCCAACCGAAAAAGTTGACGTGGCGCCGATTACTCCGGTTGACGCTGATCCGGAACTGATATCAGAAATTATGGAAGAATTCAGACCATACTTTGAAAGATACACTTTGGATATTAATGAAAGAAATCGGCTCGCTGGCGAATATCTGGAACATTGCCAGAGGGTGTTGGAACAAATGGATATAAACATCGTGCCCTCCGTGTCACCAAATGAGTTAACTTTGATTGACAGCGCCGAAAGTGTCCTTTTTGACCCTGCTGTGCCTGCGGATATGCAATTGCAGCTAACTGGTCTGCATCGCCGATCAACGGACGGGTATGACAAAATCATTGGTGCCTCCGCGGAAGAATGTGCGATGGTTTTAAGCGCCTACATCCCGCAGCACAAAGGTGAAATCGACGGCGGTGTGGATATTCCCTTGATTTATGTTTTCATATACGAAAAAAATGAAATTCATACCACGCAGGACTATGCCTTTATCCGCGGTCAACTTTTGACCTTTGAACAGATGGAGCAGTACAAGATCTATGAGGACGAACAGTATGTCTGCTATGATGTCAGCGATTTGTTCTATTCCGATCTTCGTCAGTATGTGGAAAGCATGGTTAGCCAAAGGAGCGACGTTTATTTTGACGAGCAGGTTTGGGAACGAGTTCAGAACATTTATACCTACTATCGTGATAACATGGGAACACTTCTCGGTTATAGAACTGACACGGGGCGCGGAACAACAGAGAATGTAACCGGAAACGATGCATCAAGTAAACTGGAAAATAAGTCGAACACTTGTGATAGCTTACCGGAGTTTCACCTGACTATTGAAAGCTGCTACGATAACCCTAACGAACCTGTTGCAGATCAGAGTTATAATGTTGGTGAACCCAATTGGAATGACTAAATAATCCGCTCTGTCGGGCGACGGTAAAAGAAAAAGCCGTCGCCTTTTTTACAACAGCGCCGTCAGATACTTCTCAAACACCACGCCCTCCTGCACGGGCGTTCCCGCCTTTTCACTTCCGGCGATGCACAGACCTACGAAGTTCGCTGCCTTCTGCACGGAGGTTAGCAGAGTCTCCCCGCGGACGGCATCGGCGGCGAGAATGGAGGCGAAGATGTCTCCGGTGCCGGGGCGGGAGGCTCCGGCAATGGGGGTGGAAACAGTGGTATAGACACCATCATCCCACAGGAAGTTCACCAGAGAATCCCCCTGGCGGATTCCGGTGATGACGATGGATGCACTAGAGACAGTGCCAACGGAGGCTTCGCCGGATGAAACAGACTCCTGCTGGCAGATGTCAGCCAGCCGTTCACATAATCCGGACAGCTCCGGCATCGTCCATTCCCTATCCTTCCAGGGAGTGCCGGTCAGCAGGCAGGCTTCCGTGATATTCGGCGTGATAATATCCGCAAGAGGCAGCAGTTCCTTCATCTTCTGAACATGCGTCTCTGTGATGGAGGAGTAGGCCCTGCCGTGGTCTCCCATGACCGGATCCAGCAAAAACAGGGGCGGCCGGAACATTTCCACGAATTCCCGTACAATGTCGATCTGCTCTTCATTTCCTAAGAATCCACAGTATAACCCATCGAAGGTAAGCCCCAGTTCGTTCCATACTTTTATATAATCTCGCATATGAGAGGTGTAGTCATCAAAATGGCAGAGAGGAAATCCCAAATGGTTTGATAAAACAGAAGTAGGTACAGGGCATACCTGTACCTTCATTACGCTGATCACGGGCAGGGACACGGTGGTGGAGCAGCGCCCGAAACCGGCAATATCGTTGATCATAGCAAGGCGGGGAACGAAATCCCCGCCTCTTTGTGCATTTCTATCAGAAGTATCGAAATTAGATATCATGGAATAATCCTGCTTTCTTCAGTGCCGGACGAAGTGCCAGATAGAATACGGAAGCACAGATCACAGCAACGATGGCGTTGACACCGGTAGTTACGGTGCTGATCTTGGCAAGAGCCTTGGAAATATCCTGAGGCACACCCAGCAGATACATTTTATAGAAGTAACCAACCAACGGATCCGCTACCACGTTAAATGCCATACCGCAGGCAGAAGCAAGGATCGTTACGCCGGTCACATATTTTGCGGAATGCTCTTTGCTTAAATGGAAGATCTTGTGAGCTACCAGACCTACGATCAGACCGATGCACAATTTTAATAAGAAGGTCTTGGGAGCGCTGGTCACATAAGCGGTGGTCAGATCGGCGATGGTCATACCGATGGCACCGGCAAGTCCGCCCCAGTATCCGCCAAGCAATAAAGCTGCCAGTACACAGAACACATTGCCCAGATGGAACGCTGTTTTCTCGGGACCAACGGGAATGTCGATCTTGAAGAAAGCAAATCCGATATAGCACAGAGCTGCTAACAGACCTGCCTGCGCCAGCTTCTTCACATCCGCTTTCTGTGCGGGAATTACGCCTGCGATGGCATTGTACAATCCCTTGACAGTTAACAGGATAGCGAAGAATACCAGAACCAGGCTGTAGGAGTAAGGGCGCTCTGCGGACAGCTTCTGGTCGGACAGAGTGGACTTTGAAGCGGCCAATTCCTCCTTCTGCGCATTCAGGGCATCCAGATCACCGTCTGCTGTGCCGCCGGTGACTGCCTCGATGGAAGCTTCTACTTCTTCCAACTGTGCCTTGACATCGCTTAACTGGCTGCCATAAGCAACGGACTCTTGATAACTGTTATTGTGGGTAATGACTGCCAGGATAATTCCCAGGATCAGGAGAATGGCTCCCGCAATCAATACGCCGTATGATTTTTTCTTTTCCATAATGATGATCTCCTCTTTTGGTTTCTTTTTCATAATTCCCATTTGTTCAGTGGGATATGTTAGGATTCAGTGTATAGAAAAAGTGGCTTGCTTAAAAGAGCCAGAATGAGTTTTTTTTACCATGCCAGTTTATACATAAAAAACCATATATTCTGTAGGAAAACAAGATTTCCTTGACAAAGTCGGAATTTCTGTACTATATTTTTTATTAGTAGTTTGTAACTATTCAGAGCCTGTAAAGCTTATCAAATGAGCGTCGAATGCTTGCATTCGTAAGAACAATTGATAAGCTTTATAGGGCGAAGTAACCACTATGAGCAAATAACATGCAAGCATGTTATTCAGGAAAGCCTCGTAGAGGCGGTTTTGCGAATGGGGTTCTGAATAGTTACAGTAGCTTTTATGAAATCAAAGGCAATGACGAAGAGGAGTACACATATCCCCTTACCAGAGAGAGCGGCTGCATATATGCGCTGGAAGGCTGCTTCAAGACAGGAATGTGGAAGGTAGCTTCCAAGCCGGAGAGCCGAGACCGGATATTCCGGGCGTAAGTTTTCACGAGTTATCCCCGTTACCGGATAGGACTTTGTAAGAAGTCGCGAGGCAGCGCAAGCTGTGAACAAAGGTGGTACCGCGTTACTGACGCCCTTTGCTGACGAGAGTCGGCAGAGGGCTTCTTTAGTTTCAGGAGAATTTAAGGAGGACAAAATGAGCAAAGAATTAGCCAAGACCTATGACCCCAGTGGCATAGAAGACAGACTGTATCAGAAGTGGCTTGACAAAAAGTATTTTCATGCGGAGGTAGATCATAGTAAGACTCCCTTCACTATCGTGATCCCGCCCCCAAATATCACCGGACAGCTCCACATGGGTCATGCACTGGACAACACCATGCAGGATATCCTGATCCGTTATAAGAGAATGCAGGGCTACAATGCACTGTGGCAGCCCGGCACCGACCATGCAAGTATCGCTACTGAGGTCAAGATCATCCAGAAGCTGAAGGAAGAAGGCATCGACAAACACGATCTGGGGCGTGAAAAGTTCTTAGAGAGAGCCTGGGAGTGGAAGAAGGAATACGGCGGACGTATTATCGAACAGCTTAAAAAGCTGGGTTCTTCCTGTGACTGGGACAGAGAGCGTTTCACCATGGATGAGGGCTGTAACAAGGCTGTCACCGAAGTATTCGTGAAGATGCACGAAAAAGGCTATATCTACAAGGGTGCCCGTATCGTTAACTGGTGTCCCGTATGTAATACCTCCATCTCCGATGCAGAGGTAGAATATCAGGAGCAGGCAGGACATTTCTGGCACATCAAGTATCCGCTGATGAACGAGGACGGAACTCCCAGCACCACAGAGTTTCTGACCTTTGCCACTACCCGTCCCGAGACCATGTTAGGTGATACCGCAGTAGCCATCCATCCCGATGACGAGCGTTACAACCATCTGCATGGCAGAAAGGTACTGCTTCCTATCGTAAACCGTGTGATTCCTATCGTTGAGGATGCTTATGTAGACAGAGAGTTCGGTACAGGTGTCGTTAAGATCACTCCGGCTCATGACCCCAATGACTTTGAGGTTGGTAAGCGTCATAATCTGCCCGTGATCAACATCCTGAACGATGATGCCACCATCAATAAAAACGGCGGCAAGTTCGAGGGCATGGATCGTTACGAAGCAAGAAAAGCCATCGTGGAAGAACTGGATCGGATGGGCCTGTTAGTAAAGATCGAAGATCATGTACACAACGTAGGTACCCATGACCGTTGTAAGACCACCATCGAGCCCATGGTAAAAGACCAGTGGTTCGTTAAGATGGATGAGCTGATCAAACCTGCAAGAGAAGCAGTAAAAAATGGCGAGATCAAGCTGATCCCCGAACGTATGGAGAAGAACTACTTCAACTGGACGGACAACATCCGCGACTGGTGTATCAGCCGTCAGCTGTGGTGGGGACACAGGATTCCCGCATATTACTGCGATGACTGCGGTGAAGTAGTCGTAGCCAAGGAGATGCCGAAGGTATGTCCCAAGTGCGGCTGCACCCACTTTACACAGGATCCCGATACCCTGGATACCTGGTTCTCCTCTGCACTGTGGCCCTTTGAGACCCTGGGATGGCCGGAGCAGACCGAGGATCTGAAGTATTTTTATCCTACCGATGTCCTGGTAACCGGTTATGATATCATCTTCTTCTGGGTTATCCGTATGATCTTCTCCGGATATGAGCAGATGGGAGAGAAGCCTTTCAAGACCGTACTGTTCCACGGACTGGTACGTGACAGTCAGGGACGTAAGATGTCCAAGTCTCTGGGCAACGGTATTGATCCCTTAGAGATCATCAGTCAGTACGGTGCCGATGCACTGCGTCTGACCCTGATCACCGGCAACGCACCGGGCAACGATATGCGTTTCTACTATGAGAGAGTAGAGAACAGCCGTAACTTTGCAAACAAGGTATGGAATGCTTCCCGTTTCATCATGATGAACATGGAGCAGGCGCTGGAGAAGACCGGAAAAGATATCACCATCCCTGCGGCAGCAGATTTACAGCCCGTAGACAAGTGGATCCTGTCCAAGTTAAACACTCTGGTAAAAGATGTGACCGACAACATGGATCACTTCGAACTGGGTATCGCCGTACAGAAGGTATATGACTTTATCTGGGATGAATTCTGTGACTGGTACATTGAGATGGTAAAACCCCGTCTGTACAGCACCGACGATGCAGTCAGCCAGAATGCGGCACTGTGGACCTTAAAGACCGTCCTGATCGACGCTCTGAAGCTGTTACATCCTTACATGCCGTTCATCACCGAGGAAATCTTCTGCACCATTCAGAATGATGAAGAGTCCATCATGATCAGCAAGTGGCCGGAGTACAGCGAGGATCGCGCATTCCCCGCAGAGGAGAAGGCCATCGAAACGATTAAGGAAGCTGTTCGCGGTATCCGTAACATCCGTACCGAGATGAACGTGGCACCCAGCCGCAAGGCAAGTGTATACGTAGTCAGCGAAAATGACGAGATCCGCAGGATCTTTGAAGAGGGTAAGCTGTTCTTCGCAAGCCTTGCTTATGCCAATGAGATCATGATCCAGGCAGACAAGACCGGTATCGCAGATGACGCGGTATCCGTAGTGATCCCCGGTGCAACCCTGTACATTCCGTTTGCGGAGCTGGTAGACATAGCACAGGAGATCGAGCGTCTGAAGAAGGAGCAGAAGAGGCTGGAAGGCGAGCTGGCTCGTTCTAAGGGAATGCTGTCCAACGAAAGATTCCTGTCCAAGGCTCCCGAAGCGAAGATCGCCGAGGAGAAGGAAAAGCTGGCAAAATACGAGCAGATGATGGAACAGGTGACAAAGCGCTTAGAGCAGCTGGCATGATCTGTAACGAAACGTACAGAATAAGAAGAACGTAAAGCATAAGGAATACGATGAAATTCGGTAATGACATGATAACGTTTGAAGAAGCGGTGGCATATCTGAAGGATATGCCCCGCTTTACTGTTAAAAAAAATCCTGCGGACAACAGAGACCTTAAATGGTTTTTAAAGAAACTGGGAAATCCGGAGCAGAATCTGCGGATCATCCATGTGGCGGGCACCAATGGAAAAGGCTCCGTCTGTGCCTACATGAGTTCGATCCTGCAGGAAGCAGGCTATCGCACGGCCGTATTTACTTCACCTCATCTGGTGGATATGCGGGAGCGGTTTACTGTCAATGGGAAAATGATATCCGAAGAAGCTTTTTTGCAGGTTTACCGCGCAGTAGGGGGTGCGCTGCAGGAGGCAAATTCCGTTAATACAGGAGTCTTGCTGCCTGGAGGAGAAGCTGCCCCGGAATTTGTACTTAATTTTTACGAATATCTTTTCTGTATGGCATTACTCTGCTTTGCAGAAGAAAAGCCGGACTACTGCATCATTGAGACCGGACTGGGGGGAAGACTGGATGCCACGAATTATGTGGACAATAAGCTTCTGACCGTCATTACAAGGATCAGTCTGGATCACGTACAGTACCTGGGAGACACCACGGCGAAGATCGCTGCGGAAAAGGCAGGGATTCTGCGCCCGGGTGTTCCGGTGGTGTACCTGGACGGGGATGCGGACGCCAGTGCGGTAATTTGCTGTAAAGCGTCAGAACTTGGTGCCCCACAGATACCGGTGTCGAAAAAGGACTATACTTTCCTCGGATTTCGGAAGAAATACATTGATTTTTCCCTGCGCTCTGAGTATTATAATTATATTAGTCTTACTTTGCACACCATTGCACGCTACCAGATGGAGAATGCAGCGTTGGCGGTTCGGGCCGTGGAAGTGCTGTTTCGTAGTACGGATACGGAGGAGAACGGCGGCAGGCTCTGTGCAGGAGCTGGATGCCCCACTGTGGAAGAGATCCGTCGGGGAATCCTTGGCTGCTTCTGGCAGGGACGTATGGAAGAGGTGCTTTCCGAGGTGTATGTGGACGGTGCGCATAATGACGACGGCATCCGGGCTTTTCTGGATACCGTGGAACAGGACGGCTGCACAGGAGGCAGGAGACTGTTATTTGGTGTGGCGGCGGATAAGGACTGCAGGCATATGATACAGCGGGTGATAACGTCGGGATTGTTCGACCATATCGCCTTTACCCATATGCGGACGGCGAGATCTCTCTCCATGGAAGAATTCAGAGATCTGCTGGCAGCTTATCCGGGACATTATACTATGTATACGGAAGCGGATACGGCACTGCGGGAGCAGCTTGGGGAGAAACGCCCCGGAGAACGTCTCTATATCGCGGGCAGCCTGTATCTTGTCGGGGAAATAAAGGAGTCTTTGGACCATGATCAATTTTGAAGAAGAATTGAAGAAGTTTCATCCAAGTCTGGAAGTGGAAGATGCGGAAGAAGCCATCTACAATCAGGATCTGACCGATGCGGCAGATCTTTTGGTGAAGATGATGAAAGAAGCTGAAGAAAAAGAAGAGAAATAGGAGGGAAAGCATGTTTTGTTATAACTGCGGCTGCCATCTGTCAGAGCATGATTTCTGTACATCCTGTGGAGCAGATGTATCCCTCTATAAAAAGATCATGTGCATGTCCAACCGTTTCTACAACGACGGACTGGAGAAAGCGGGAGTACGGGATCTTACAGGTGCGATCAACAGCTTACGGCAGAGCCTGAAATTCAATAAAAACAATATCGAAGCCAGAAATCTGTTAGGACTGGTATATTTTGAGACCGGAGAGGTTGTTGCGGCGCTCAGCGAATGGGTCATCAGCAAAAATATGCGTCCCGAGAAAAATATTGCGGACGATTATATCAACATGCTGCAGTCCAACGCTTCCCGCCTGGATGCCATTAACCAGACCATCAAAAAATACAACCAGGCGCTGGTCTACTGCAATCAGGACAGCAAGGATCTGGCAATTATCCAACTGAAAAAGGTATTGTCCCTGAACCCGAAGTTCATCCGGGCACATCAGCTGTTAGCGCTGCTTTATATGGACAGCGAGCAGTGGGACAGAGCGGAGAGAGAACTGCGTAAATGCATGGACATCGATCGCAACAATACACTGACCCTTCGTTATCTGAAGGAAGTGGAGATGCAGCTGGCGCCGGATGAGAACGGCAAACAGACAGGCAGACGGAAAAAAGACGATGCGGTACGCTACCAGAGTGACAACGAGATCATCATCCAGCCCTTAAATGTGAAAGAGCAGAAGAGTGCAGGACTTTCCTCTCTGATCAATATTGCTATCGGACTGGTCATCGGACTGGCTGTAATGTATTTTTTGGTGGTTCCGGCGGCAGTGTCTAATGCCAATAATGAAGCACAGAAGACCATCACGGATATCGGTAACCAGTTAGACACCAAGACCTCCAGAATTCAGGAGCTTGAGACACAGATGGAGGCATTACAGACAGAGAACGATACCCTGAATCAGGAGCTCCAGGGATATGTGGGAGCCGATGGTACGCTGCAGACCATTGATAACCTGTTGGCAGCAGCTACTGCCTATCTGGAGAATCAGGATATTACACAGACTGCGACAAACCTGGAGACGATTTCCGCTTCTGTGAATGTGGATGATACGTCCGAAGCTTTTCAGACATTGTATAAGACATTGCTTGGCCTGATCGGACCGCAGCTCTCGGCGCAGTATTATGAGACAGGCTATAATGCTTACCGTAGTGAGGATTATAAAGCGGCTATCGAGAATCTGTCCAAGGCAGTCATTTATGATGAGACGAACAAGGACGCCTGGCTTAGTCTGGGCAATTCCTATCGCAAGAGCGACGACGCACAGAATGCCATCGCTACTTATGATAAGATCATAGAGCTGTTCCCGGAGACCGAGACTGCCAGAAGTGCCCAGAGATATCGCTCCCAGCTGGCAGAGAATACCGCACAGTAGGGAATTTGCAACATACCATCAGACAATTACACACAACACACGAAAGAGAACTTGTTATAAGAGGCAGGTTCTCTTTTTTTATGATGCCAGGGTCAAAAGGTCTAAGCCCACATGAGCTTGCTCATAGGTGGGTGAAAGACCTTAGGACCCGCCCCGATATGAGCATAAAAGTGGGATGATAATCCCACGATATGCGAATAGAGGGTAGAAATGAAGAAACGCTGTGCAACAGCAGAATGAGAGGAAATATGGAAGATTTTCAAGACTTTCAGATCATTGATAATTGCCTGATGGTGCGTATGCCGGAGGAAGTGGATCATCACAGAGCCGCCTACATCTGCGAGGGGGCGGACAGGCTTCTGGTCAGGGAAAATGTGGAAAATGTAGTGTTTGATTTTGAAGATACCCGTTTTATGGATTCTTCTGGGATTGGAATTATTATGGGACGATATCGCAAGATTTCCTGCTTCGGCGGACATGTCTATGCCATCCACGCAGACCGACAGATCCAACGTATTTTTCGAATGTCTGGGCTTCATGGGATTGTAGAGATCCTGCCGGGGTAAGAGAGACAGAGTAAAGATATTGTCGAAAATCACAGAAATATGAAAGAAATCATGCAAAAAAATATGAAAAAAAGTGCAATAGCAAGCGCAGAAATGAGGAAAACATGGTAGCAGAGAGGGAAGAAGTGCAACTGACAGAGAAAAGAGAGGATCCGCAGAATAAAACAAAAGGGAACCGGAATGAGATGGAGATCGTATTTGATGCGATTTCCTGCAATGAGAGCTTTGCCAGAGTGGCGGTGGCGGCATTCATCACCCATCTGAATCCGACGCTGGAGGAACTGGCGGATATCAAAACTGCAGTGTCGGAAGCGGTGACCAATGCCATTATTCACGGCTACGAGAACCTGTCCGGGTACAGCAGACATGGGGAAAGCATTCCGGCGTACAGCATTGTTCATCCGGGAAAAGTGCGGATGCACTGTGTTCTGGAGGGAGATATGTTATCCATCGAGATCACAGATCAGGGAAAGGGGATCGAGGATCTTAAGAAAGCCATGGAACCGCTGTTTACCACGAAACCGGAACTGGAGCGTTCCGGCATGGGATTTGCCTTTATGGAAGCGTTCATGGATGACCTGGAGGTGGAGAGCACACCGGGGAAGGGCACAAGAGTACATATGTGGAAGAAAATGCGTTGCGGAGACTGGATCGGAAAAGAGGACTGAGACATGGAAGAAGTATCAGTACTCATCGGAAAGTCACAGAGCGGGGATAAAGAAGCGAGAGAAGTACTGATCGAGAACAATTTAGGACTGGTGCACCACATTGTAAAGAGATTTCTGGGCAGAGGGTATGACCCGGAGGATCTGTTCCAGATCGGGGTCATCGGTTTGATGAAAGCCATTGATAAATTTGATCTGAGACTGGACGTGCGGTTCTCCACCTATGCCGTACCCATGATCACAGGAGAAATCAAGAGGTTCCTTAGGGACGATGGACTGTTAAAGGTCTCCCGCACGATTAAAGAGGACGGACTGAAGGTGAAGCTGGCAAGACAACGGCTGCAGAGCAGACTGCACAGAGAACCGACGCTGCAGGAGCTGTCCGAGGAAGCACAGCTTGGCAGGGAGGCAATCATTCTGGCAATGGAAGCCGGAGCAGAGGTGGAATCCCTCAACAGCAGCTTGGGGCAGGAGGATGGCAGCGAATTGTGCCTGGCGGACCGGGTAGTGGCGGCAACCCATGGCTGCGTAGGTGCCAGCATTGGCAGCAGCGGAGCTGTGGAAAATGATGTGGAGAAAGACAGGCTGTTAGACCGGATGCTGCTGGCACAGCTGCTGAAAGATCTACCGGAGAGAGACAGGGAGTTGATCCGCATGCGCTATTTTCAGAATAAAACCCAGACGGAGATCGCCGGGATCCTGGGGATCAGTCAGGTGCAGGTAAGCCGCCTGGAGAAAAAGATACTGCGGGAAATGCGGGAGATGGCCGGATAAATCGAAATTTCATTAAGAATTCATAAACATAATTTTCCCTCTTTCTTTCTGTCGGAAATTCGATTATATTATATAAAGGAATGTAATTAGATAGGGCTGAATACTGTAAGTTTAGAGAGACAGTATGAAAAAGGAGAGCAGGGGTACTTATGAAAAAAGAAAACGAAAACGGATGGATCCCCGAGGATCGTCTGAGCAGAGCAAATAAGCGTAAGAAAAAAAACACCATAGCATCGATTCTGGTCATGACCGGATGTCTGTTAGTACTGGTGCTGGTGACCTATGTTGCCGGAATCCTGTATTCCTGGATCGACAGCAAGTTCCAGGATAATGCCAATGATCTGGCAGCAGCAGCGGAAGCGGGCAGCCAGACGGAAAGTACGGCAGAGGTTGCCAGGACTTATACGCAGGAGGAAGTGGACGCGCTGATAGCGGAAGCAAAGCAGCAGGCGGAGGATGAGGAAGAGAACAAGATCCTCTCCGGGATCCGTGATGGTCTGACCTCCGGCACGACCATGGTAGAGACCTTACGACCCTACTATCCCAATGAACTGGTCGTGGTGAGCAACGGAACCTTTAATTTCGTTCCTATCAATGAAAATCTGCAGAAAAATGACTATGCATTGGAGAACCTGAACATTTTAGAGGACGGCGAAGTGCAGTATATGCAGGACGGACAGGTGGTATCCCACAAGGGAATCGACGTCTCCAAGCATCAGGGCAATATCGACTGGACGAAAGTCGCTGCGGATGGCGTAGAATTCGCTTTTATCCGTGTGGGACTCAGAGGATACGGTACCGAGGGTAAGTTAGTAGAAGATGAATACTTCGAACAGAATATCAAGGGTGCCCTGCAGGCAGGTATCAAAGTAGGTGTCTACTTCTATTCCCAGGCGATTACGGATGCAGAACTGTTGGAAGAGGCGAATCTGGTATTAGAGAAGATAAAGCCTTACAATGTTGAACTTCCCATCGTCTACGATGTGGAGAAAGTAAGCGGCGGCAAAGGACGTGCCAACGATCTGTCTGTGGAAGAGAGAACCCGCCTGACCGCACTGTTCTGCCAGACGGTTCAGAATGCCGGTTACAAACCCATGATCTATCACAACATGGAGATGGCTACGCTGATGCTGGATCTGGGACAGCTGGAACAGTACGATAAGTGGTTTGCTTACTACAATGATGATCTCTATTATCCGTATGCCTATAAGGTATGGCAGTACAGCGAAAAAGGCGCTGTGGACGGCATCAATGAGGAAGTGGATCTGAATATCTGGTTCGGAGATCTTTAGAAAATAAATATATTTATCAGGTATGGAAAGACTTCATTCAGCAGTGAATGGAGTCTTTTTGCATAGGTAAACTATTGCGGACCACGGATAAACTATTTATAATTGTGGAAGGACAATATGATCAGAGTCGGTAAGCCGTGACTGGCGGGGAAATGGTTTATGAACAAGAAAAATTTAAAGGACAACATCAAGAGAATATATAATGTTATTTTGTTACTGGCAAGCGTTGGTATTCTGGGTGCGGCAGTGATGATCATTCATGAAAATGAGGAAAAATCCATTGCTGAGCAGAAACAGTATGAGACGATCAGTGTCCAGATGATAGAGAAACAGTTAAATATTTCCGAAGACTTGATTTATAATCTGGTGGCAAATAATACAGATTATCCTGTCATTACTTCTGAAAGTGATAATCAGCGTACGCTTGCGTTAGTTAAAATCAGTGAATATATGACAAGAGAAACGGTGCTTAATAATAGTGTCTATTATTTTTTCCTATATGATACACAGAGAAATTCCTGGGTGAGCAGAGTGGGAGTTAATGGGAACAATAATGAGATTGTTTATCTGAAGGATTATATAAAGACAACGATCAACGGAGAAAAAGCTGCGGGCTATAACTGGAAACTGTGCAATATTCATGGAAATGACTACTTGATATATATATACAGAGCAGGGGATGTTTATGTCGGAGCAGTGGCAGATGTCAATTATTTATTGAATGATATTGAAAGCATTACGGATAACAGTATTTTCTTATATGATGCCGGGGACAGCAGTGCAGAACCAGAGTCCGTAGTGGAGGAAGGCTGGCATCTGTTTCAGGGAAAGCTCTATTACGTGTTTTGCGACCGACTGGAAAGAACTTCTGTTTATATGACTACATATTGCGATGCAAAAAATATCATGACCGGCTTCGGATGGATATTATTTATAATCACTGCGGTGTGTATCGCAGCACTGATTCCGGGGATGTGGTTCAAGTATCATATTTATCATACGGTGACGGTTCCTATTGACCGGATCGCAGAAAATATGGATAAAATCAAGAATGGCGCCGATGTGTCTGAACTTGAGGATGTCACATCTGAGTATACGGAAATCAGTGAATTGAATCAGACCTTGAAGAATATGGTAGACCAGATCTATGGACTGGAGCAGGTAAAGCTGGATTATCTTCATTTACAGGCGAATCCGCACTTTCTTTTAAATGGACTGAATATGCTGTATACCATCCTGGAGCAGAAAAAAGAGACCGAGCTGACCAACTATGTGTTGATGCTTGTAAAGCATATGCGTTTTATGATTCATTTGAAAGAAAAGACCATTCCTTTAAAAGGTGAAATGGAGTTTACGAGAAACTATATTGGACTGTATCAAAAAAGGGTTCCTTTTCAAATTATTTTACAAGAAGAGGGCACCGGTCAGTATCCGGATATGCAGGTGCTTCCCTATTCTATTCAGACAATTGGAAAATTGTGTAAAATACGGAATGTCAAAGGATGGTAATATTTATATTTTCATATCAGTGGAACAGGCAGAAGGCAGAAATATTATCAAGATCAGTGACCGGGGAAAAGGCATCAACAAAAATATCGGTGCTATGATTGCGGAGAATCAGAGAGTAATTGATGAATATGGAAAAGAACATATTGGTATGTATAACGTGCAATCAAGGATGCAGATGATATTTGGAGATAGTGCATTATTTGAAGTGTTGGAGAACCCGGAGGGTGGAAGCCTGATCTGTATGTCCTGGAAGACGGAATAAGTCGATTTTTGAAAGGGAGAAAGTCTTTTTTTTATATGATCAGCCAAAGTAAAGTGTTTTATAATCAGAATTACAAAAAACGACTGGAGGAGAAGAGAATGATACTTGATTTGACAAATGTTCCTTTTACAAGACGAAATTCCTACATGGTGATTTCTTACATCACAGACCAATTCAGACTTTCTGGAAGAAAGATCGCAGAGGATGAAGGTCTCTATCTGAGGAGTGTTAGGGGAGACTGCCGCATGAATCCTCTGATCTCACATCTGGTTCCTACTTATCGGGGAAAGGCTGCTGATTACACTTATTACTCAGATGGAACAGAAATTGTCGTGGAATTCAAGGCGGCAGATGCCAAAATAGAGATTATTTTTGCCGAAGAAAATACATTACTGATTCGCGGACAAGGGGAAGGGATCGGTCTGGAATTCGATCGCCTGGCAGGCGCGGAAAGCTTATATGATTATGTTATCACTATTCCTTACAAGGAAAGAGAATTCTATGAGGCAAATCTGTTTCGGAATGCCAGCAAATACATTTTCGGCAGCAGGAAAGGCAAAAAGAGTTTTGCACAGGACTGGCAGGAACAGACGGCAAAGGCATGCAAGATTGTTTATGAAGCCGTAGACGGTGAATTTGAAGCAACAGTAGAAGAAGCACAGGTGGAATGGAAATTCCGGGAATATACTTTTTCATTTGACGAAAAACTGGCTGAGGTAAAAAAAGAATTCGCAGAATTCTGCAATACAATGCCGGAAGTGCCGGACGAATATGAAGAAGAAAAAAAACTGGCTTCCTATATAGATTGGTGCAGTCAGGTGAAACGTGGTGGGAGACTCACAAGAGATGCACTTTATCCTTCTAAGAACTGGATGATCGGTGCATTTAGCTGGGATCACTGCTTTATTGCACAGGCCCTTTCATACCATCGACCCAAGGAAGCCTGGGATCAGTTTATGATTATGTTTGATTATCAGGATGAGACAGGACGTTTACCGGATGCTGTGACAGATGCTTATATTACCTGGAATTTCTGCAAGCCGCCAGTGCATGGCTGGACACTGATGAAAATGATGGAGCATATGGAGTTGTCAAAAGAACAACTGCAGGAAGCATATGAGAGACTGGCTAAGTGGACTCACTGGTGGTACGATTATCGGGATTCGAATCATAACGGGTTATGTGAATATTATCATGGAAATGACTGTGGATGGGATAATTCTACTGTGTTTAACCATTCCATTACTGTGGAATCTCCGGATCTGTCCGCTGAATTGATCCTTCAATGTGAAGCATTGGGCAGAATTGCCGGAATGCTTGGAATGGAGGAAGCAGACGATTGGAATGCCATGGCTCATGCCCAGATGGAAAAACTGTTGAAATATCAATTTGAAGGAAACAAACCGGTAGCCAGAGACCGCAATACCGGGGAAATCATTACCTGTAACAGTCTTCTTCCCTATACCTGTATTATTTTAGGAAAACGGTTGCCTGAAGAAAAAGCCGTATATATTGTAAATGCCCTGAAAAATGAATTCCTGGCGCCGGGAGGAATAGCCACAGAGAAGGTTGACAGTGAATTATATCAGTCCGACGGTTACTGGAGAGGCCCGATCTGGGCACCAACTACAATGATGGTGCTGGATGGACTGTGGCAGTTAGGGGAGCATGAATTTGTAAGGGAAGTTGCGAAGCGTTTTGCTGGTATGGTGCAAAAAAGCGGATTTCCTGAAAATTTTGATTCGGTTACAGGTGCCGGCAACAGAGACCGGGCATTTTCCTGGACTGCTTCTACTTTTATGGTGATAATGAACCGCTACTTTATGGAGAATTGAAAATGAACATTTTAATTGTAGATGATGAGATACTTGCAATTGAAAATGTTGAGAATGCATTAAAAAACATTTCTGTTCCGGATACCCGGGGCAGAAATGTTTTTCGTGCATTTAACATTAATGATGCTAAAAGTATTATTGCTACGGAAAATATTGATATCTTACTTTGCGATATTGAGATGCCGAACGGGAATGGAATTGACCTGGTGCGCTGGCTCTATGAAAGCGGATATCATATGGAATGTATTATGATCACCTGCTATGCAGATTTCAATTATATTAAAAATGCCATGAAATATGGTGTGACAGGGTACATTTTAAAGCCTGTGGATATTCAGGAATTTGAAAGTGTTATCTGTCAGGCATATAAAAACCTTGCCATCCGGAATAGTGAGATCAGACGAAAAATGGAGCATTATGTCTCTGCTCTTTTGATGGGAACAGCTGTAGAATATACAGAAGCTGATAAGGAGCTTCAGAAGACAGGACATCAGAAGGAAGATTATTGGGGAATTTTTCTGTCGGTAAAATACAGACCACTTGAATTTTGTGACTGGGATAAAAAAAGTACCTGCTTTGTACTCTCCAATATAGCAAATGAAATATTAGAAATTAAAGAAGACGATTGCCCGATCATCCTCAATGAATTTCAACAGGTTTTTTTCGTTAACCGGAATAATAAAAACGATAAAAAGGCTCTGGAGGAAAAGTGTAATCAACTGATTCAATGGTTCTTCCGGGAAGAAGGCTGGAGGCTGAATCTATATCTGACGGATTGCAAAAGACTGGAAGCTGCGATCAAAGATATTAATGATGTAATGGAAAAAGATAAGGATTATGAGAGCTTTGGTACCTGCAAATGCTATCCTTTTCATAGTCATTACGAAAAAAGTGAATTTTCCGAAACCAGGCAGATGTTTATGCTTTTGCTGGAGGAGGACAAGTATGGGGAAACGCGGAAACTATTGGAGAAAATCCGTGATAACTATGAGAAGACAAGACAGGGAATCACCAAATTCTCCAAAAATGAGATGCTGGATCTGCTGCAGGTCTTTTACGGCAAGCTTGGGAGAAAACACCTTCTGATCTCTGAACTTGTAGATGAAAAAGGTAAAAAATTATATCGTAATCTTACGCATACGAATTCCATGGAAGCTTTTTTTGAGTATATAGATTATCTGTTGTGCCTTTTAGAAAAAAACAGTGAATGTGTTATAGACACCGGTGAAGTCTGCAAGCAGCTGAAGGATTATATTCAAAAAAATGTCGACCATGTGCTGACCAGAGAAGAATTAAGTAATTATGCTCATTTAAATGCCGATTATCTGAACCGGATCTTTAAAAAGCAGAATGGGGAATCTCTGATGTCCTATGTAGTCAGAACTAAAATGGAAAAGGCCAAACAGCTGATGAATGAAACACAGTTGAATATTACCCAGATCAGTGAAATGGTCGGCTATGATAATTACTCTTATTTTGCTACCTGCTTTAAAAAATATGAAGGAATTTCTGCAAAACAATATCGGGAAAACCGGAAATGAGAAGCCGTAATCGAAAAGTCGGAAATTCTAATATGGATGGTCTGAAAGTAAAAATCCTTTTTGATCTGAATTTGATATGGTAGTTATATCAAATAAAGGAGGAAGCATTTTATGAGAAAGAAAATTATTTCAATGCTTTTAGCTTCAACGATGATCCTGAGCATGGCACTGACAGGATGCGGCAACAATGAGTCAGGAACTGCAGACACAGTAGATGGTACACAGACTACGAGTGACGCGGCAGAGGGCGATCTGACGGATATTAAAATGGCGTACATGATCTTTAATACTGCTGCGCCGGACATGGGACTTGTACAGGATGAGATCAATAAAATCTCTGAAAAAGAAATAGGAGTACATGTAACCATTGAACCTATCGCAGTAGGTGATTATGCGACACAGGTGAACCTGATGTTTGCATCCGGAGAAGAACTGGATATTGTACAGGCACTGACTACTAATTTTACCGCATGGTATGCGAACGGCAGCCTGACTCCCATTGATTCCGAGCTGGAGACCTATGGACAGGGTATTATTGATGCAGTGGGTCGAAATATGCTGGAGGCCGGTAAGATTGATGGTAAGCAGTATGGTATCACAACTAACCGTGATCTGGCAAAAGGCTATGGCTTTGCATTCCGCACAGATCTGTTAGATAAGTACGGCATTGATGCTTCTTCCATGAAGACGCTGGATGATATAGAAGCTGCACTGGCAATTATCAAAGAAAAAGAACCCGATATCATACCATTGACCTTCAGCTCGGAAAAGACGATGCTGTTTAATTCAGTGCAGTATGGTGTGGATCCTTTGGGAGATTCTCTGGGCGTTCTGATGGATATGACGGATGATAATTTCAAGGTGGAAAATTTATTCGAATCGGATCGTTATAAGGAATTTGTGACCACCATGCACGACTGGTATGAAAAGGGATATATTCAGAGTGATGCACCTACTTCTTCGGAAGTTGGAGCTACCCTGATGAGAAGCGGCGGAGCTTTTGGCGAAAATATAAACTATAAGGCAGGTCTGGAAACACAGCTTAAGACAGAGACAGGATATGATATGACCGTTGTTAATTTATATCCTGCTGATACCAGTACTACTACCGTTCAGACATTGCAGTATTGTATTGCCCAGAACTCTGAGCATCCGGATAAAGCGATTCAGTTTTTGAATCTTCTTTATACCAATGCAGATGTTGCGAACCTTTTGGCATGGGGTATTGAAGGCAAGCATTATGTGAAAACAGAAGACGGTCATATTACGTTCCCTGAAGGTGTAGATGCTACAAATTCCGGTTATAACCTGGTACAGGGATGGCTGGTGGGCAATCAGTTCATTACCGATGTGTGGGAAGGGGATGACCTGGATGTCTGGGAGAAGATGGACGAATTCAATAAATCCGCAACAATGTCCAAGGCTATGGGATTTACTTTTGACAATGCACCTGTTAAGACGGAATATGCAGCCTGCTCCGCAGTGCAGACCCAGTATAGGGTTGCATTGGAGTGCGGTGCAATGGATCCGGATCAGGCACTGAAGGAATTTAATGATGCATTATATGCTGCAGGTCTGCAGAAGATCATGGATGAAAAACAGAAACAGCTTGATGAGTGGGCAGCAAGTAAATAGGTAAACAGAGAGTGTTGCCGCCGGAAAGGCAGCAACACTCTTTTTTCTTTAAGAATTGCTGGTAATGGAAAGGAAGCACTTGGATGAAAAAGAAAAAATGGGTTGCAGCAAAGAGATATCTGCCTTTATATTTTCTCGCATTGCCGTCTTTATTATATTTACTGATCAATAATTATATCCCAATGGCCGGTGTCATCATCGCCTTTAAAAATATTAATTTGAAAGAGGGAATATTAAATAGTCCATGGTGTGGCTTTAATAATTTCAAATATCTGTTTGCTACAAAGGATGCATTTGTTATTACGAGAAACACGATTTTATACAATCTGGCATTTATTGTTTTCGGAACAATTTTTTCCATTACGCTTGCGTTATTCTTATCAGAATTAAAAAGCAAGAAAATGTCAAAGTTCTATCAGACGGTTGTATTATTTCCCTATCTGGTTTCCATGATCATTGTAAGCTATCTGGTGTATGCTTTCCTTAGTGAAAATACAGGTTTTTTGAATAATACGATACTGCCGGCACTGGGACTGGAAAAGTATGCATGGTATTCAAAGACAAAATATTGGCCGTTTATTCTGGTATTTGTCAGCATCTGGAAAAGCAGTGGCTATAATTGCATTATTTATTTATCTGCGATTTTAGGAATTGATACCAGCTATAATGAAGCTGCAATGCTGGATGGAGCATCCATCTGGCAACGTATCCGTCTGATCACACTGCCAATGATCAAACCTACGATTTTGATGTTGCTGATTTTGTCTGTGGGAAGAATGTTCTATTCTGATTTCGGTCTGTTCTATCAGGTGCCGCAGAATTCCGGAGCACTTTATCCGGTAACTAATGTTATCGATACTTATGTATATCGTGCACTGCTGCAGCTGGGTGATATTGGAATGTCTTCCGCAGCCGGGATTTATCAGTCAATAGTCGGATGTATTCTTGTGATCATAGCCAATGTGGTTGTCCGGAAATACAGTGAAGAGAGCGCGTTATTTTAGGAGGAAAGGCAATGAATGTTACATATAAAAGTGATCGGATCTTTCAGACGATTTGCCATATTGTATTAGTGATTTTCAGCTTCGTATGTTTATTCCCGTTTGTCCTTATGTTGATCTCTTCCTTCTCTTCAGAGGCAAGCATAACAAAATACGGATATTCCATTTTCCCAAGAGCGTGGAGCTTGGAGGCTTATGCCTATATAGCCAGAGAATGGAGACAGATCGGACAGGCATATATCACAACCATCGTCGTGACTCTGGTAGGTACACTGTTTGGGGTATTTATGACGATGACATTGGCATACCTGCTCTCAAGGCGAGATCTGCCGGGTCGGAAATTCCTTAATATTTTCGTGATAGTTACCATGCTGTATAATGGAGGACTGGTACCTACTTACATCATGTATACAAATTATTTCCATATCAAAAATACCTATATGGCATTACTGATACCAAGTCTGATGCTGAATGCTTTTTACATTATGATCACCAGAAGCTATATACAGTCCAATATACCGGAAGAGCTTGTCGAGGCATGCCGGATAGATGGTGCATCGGAAACAAAGATATTCTGGAAAATGGTATTGCCGTTATCGAAACCTATTTTTGTAACACTGGTTCTGTTTATCGGTATCGGATATTGGAATGACTGGCTGAACGGTATGTATTATCTGACGGAGCCAAAGTATTTTTCTATTCAGAATTTATTGAATAAGATGTTGAATAACGTAAATTTCCTGGCAACGAATTCAACTGTGGCATCTCAGGCAGGAAATGTGAGTATTCCTTCTATAACGATCCGAATGGCAATTGCTATGGTGGGAATTCTGCCTATTATTATCATCTATCCTTTTTTACAAAAGTATTTCGTGAAGGGTATTACTCTGGGAGCTGTAAAAGGTTAATATATTTCGTGGATAATCGGAAAGGAAGACAAGATGAGAGATACTATATTTTATGCATCCAAGGATGAAAAGATCACACCGCAGGAAATTGCACATGCAGATCTGGCCAGAAAGCTGGCAGGAGAATGCATGGTCTTATTAGAGAATGATGGTGTGCTCCCTCTGAAGAGCAGGGGGGAGATCGCATTATACGGAAACGGTGTCAGAAAAACCATTCAGGGGGGAACCGGATCCGGAAGCGTGAATACCAGAAGCATTACAAATATAGAGAAAGGTTTTGAAGAGGCTGGTTTCACGGTCACTAACAAGGCGTGGCTGGATGCAAATGATGAGCATTATAAAAAGATGCAGGAGGCGTATCAGGAGTGGCTTGAAGAAGAGGGGAAACGCAGAAATGTACCTCCTTTTCTGGTAAGCTTCGACTATCCTTTTTCGGAACCTGCACCTTATACAATATCGAAAGAAGAGGTTGCCGGATGTAAAGCAAAAATAGCGGTATATGTGATCTCACGTAATTCCGGTGAAGGAAAAGACCGTGAATATCGGGAGGGGGATTATCTATTCTATCCGGAAGAGCTTGATGGAATCAGAAACCTGATCGCCGGAGGAAAAAAACTGATAGTGGTCTTGAATATCGGCGGTGTAATGCAGCTTACTGAACTGAAAAAAATAATAGGAATCAATGCAATTGTCCTGATGAACCAGCTTGGTAATCTGGGTGGGAATGCGTTGGTCGATCTGATATCCGGTGCGGTGACACCCTCAGGGAAATTAGCAGATACATGGGCAGTGGAATATAAAGATTATCCGTCATCCGCTACTTTCAGCCATAATAATGGCAATGTGGATGAGGAATATTATCAGGAGGGAATATATGTAGGATATCGTTACTTTGACAGCTTTGGAGTAACACCTTTATATCCCTTCGGGTATGGATTATCGTATACTTCTTTTGATATCAAAACAGTAAAGGTGGAACAGAAATCAGAGTTCATTGTAGTTTCTGTCAAAGTCAGAAATACAGGAGACTATTATACAGGGAAAGAAGTAGTACAGATTTATTTATCAAAGCCACAGGGTCAGATGGATATGCCGTATCAGGAGCTTGTTGCTTTTCAGAAGACAGGGGAATTAAGACCGGGTGAGGAGGAATGTATTGATCTTGAGTTCCCGTTGGAATTGTTGGCCGGTTATGATACAGACAGTGCAGCATATTTGGTGGAAGCAGGGGATTATATCGTACGTGTAGGGGCAGATTCAGCATCTACGCAGGCGGCTGCCGTACTGACTGTAAAAAGCAGGACAATGCTGAAACAATGTGAAAATATGGCTTTCGCAGATGAAAAACAGGAAGAGATCAAATCTGTCAGAAAAGCAGTTCAGGAAGAAGCTTTATGGAAGATACAGCTGGATCTGAGCAAAATCACACCAATAACCGTATCTTATACGCGGGAGCATGCGCAGCTGGTAAATACGGTGAAAGATCAAATTACTATGCGGGACGTGCTGGATGGTAAATATACCATAAAGGAAATGGTAGCACAATTGTCGATCCGGGAGATGGCAGAGTTATGTGTAGGAACAGAACGCAGGGAAGAAGGATCCATAGTGGGATCAGCATCATATTGCGTTCCCGGAGCAGCAGGTGACACATCCTCTGTGTTAAAAGAAACCAGAGGAGTCAAAAATATGATCCTGGCAGATGGACCTGCAGGTCTGCGTCTCCAGAGGCATTTCAAAACAGATAAGGATGGTAATATTTTACCGGGAGGCGAAGGCTTTGATGGCACTTATATGCCATTTAAAGATGTGCCAGAAGGAGCTGTCGATTATTACCAATATTGCACGGCGATACCTATCGGCTGGGCATTGGCACAATCCTGGAACACGCAATTAGTAGAGGAGATCGGCAATATGATCGGGCAGGAGATGGAACAGTTTCATGTGGATCTATGGCTGGCGCCTGCCATGAACATTCATCGGAATCCATTATGTGGAAGAAATTTCGAGTATTATTCCGAAGATCCTTTTTTGACGGGGAAAATGGCTGCGGCCATGACTCGTGGTGTACAGAAACATCCGGGAAAGGGAACCACGATCAAGCATTTTGCAGCAAATAACCAGGAAGATAACAGGTATGGTACAAATGCACATGTTGGTGAACGTGCACTGCGCGAGATTTATCTCAAGGGGTTTGAGATTGCAGTGAGGGAATCCAAGCCAATGTCAATCATGACATCCTACAATCTGTTAAACGCAACACATACTGCCAACAGTTATGATCTGATCCAGAAAATGGCAAGAGATGAGTGGGGCTTTAAAGGTGTAGTGATGACAGACTGGTATACATCTGTGGATATGCCGATGCTTACCGGTAAATATGCTTCCAAGTATCCGATTTCATCATCTGCAGGCTGTATATATGCCGGAAATGATATACAGATGCCGGGATGCAAAAAAAACGTGGACGATATCATAGATGCCGTTGAAAAAGGTACAGAACAAGGCGGCTATACCATTACTCTGGCAGATTTACAGTTTTGCACTGAAAATATACTGCGCATTGTAGCTGAAACAATGAAATAATGGTGAAACGGAATGATTTTTAGAAGCCCTCTTTCTTCCGAACCAGACGTAACTCTCTTCTCTTAATGGCATTATCCCACTCCATGCGTTCCCCCTCGTTCTCTAAGATGAGACCGGGAACCGGGGTGGGTTTTCCATTGTCTCCCATAGCTACCATGACAAAATAAGCCCGGTTGATGGGGTGTCTGGTGCCGTCCTGCTCTTCGCGGTAGGTATCCACGCGTACTTCCATAGAGGTATGTCCCACATGGGTGACTTTACCGATCAGTACGATAATGTCATTCAGATAGGCACCGGATTTAAAATACAGGTTGTCGATGGCTACGGTGGTGGCGTCTCTGCCGCAGTGACGTCTGGCGGTGGCGCCGGCTACTTCGTCGATCCATTCCAAAAGCCTTCCGCCGAACAGCCGACCAAATCCGTTGATATCCGGATGGATGACAACGTGCAACTGATGGGTCTCGGAAGCAGAGACCTTTTTTGCGGGAAGCGATTCTGTCTCTATTTCTTTATTATTTTCCTTATTATCTGTTGTACTCATATTCTATAAACCTCACATTAATTTTTTCAGCCTAATAATGATCACACATCAGGCATGCCCTATGTTCCAATGATTCAATGACGCTGACGGGTACGGAGCATTGCAGAAATCAGCGTAAATGGAAAACACATAAACGTAGTATAACACATTCACGGAAAAAGTGCCATCTGTATAGGATTTTCGCTTTTGGGATATTCTATTTCGTATGGAAAGAAATTTTTTGAAGAAACGTTTATAATTGCGGGAAGCGAAATTTTACGAAAGGGGAACGGGAATGCTGATCAGACAATTATTGCTTATAGCAGCAGGAGCCAGCTACGGTCTGCTGTCGGCGGCGGGAGTGTTCACGGTGCTGGTGGCGGTGGGACTGATCCCCAGATTTGCAGGGAAAACGCACACGGCCCGCTATGTATTGCTGTATGAAGAAATGGTGATCTTCGGGACGCTGGCAGGGTGTTTTGTTACTGTTTTTCCAAAGTACAGTCAGTGGGGAAGCTTTTTGCGGGAGCAGTTTCCGAAGGAAATGAAGCTGTGGATGGCAACGGGGGTAGCGGCACAGGCGGTATTTGGATTGTTTTCCGGGATGTTTATCGGATGTCTGGCGCTGGCTATCGCGGAGATGCTGGACAGTATTCCCATTTTTGCCAGAAGAATTTCGTTTCGGCATGGTCTGGGATGGGCGGTCTTAGGGATGGCGGCGGGGAAAATCTGTGGGTCTCTGTTCTATTTTGCCACAGAACTGCACCGGACCGTACAATAAGCAGGGAGCTTCCGTCAGAGGGAGCGGTTCGCCATATTACAGGAAAGTATGTACACGCAGAGCGGAAAATGAGGGATGGACGAAAAAGGGAGGCAGGGTATGAAACAGCAGGTGGTTTATCTGAAATGTGACAGAAATGCGGAGGTGCAGGCCCGGGATGTATTTCTGAAGGATGTGGCGGAGGTCCGCTGCCGGGATAAAGTACTGTCGGCAAAATTAAATGCCATCAAGGTCTGCCATTTTCCGAAAGAAGGGGAAAAGCGCTGCGTGATCAGCTGCCTGAAGCTGGTGCGTCTCATGGAGGAGCTCTGTCCGGAAATAGATGTGCAGGTGGTGGGAGAGACAGATGTACTGGTGGAATGGATCAGCGTGGATCAGTACAAAGGCTGGCAGCAGTGGAGCAAGGCTGCGTTCGTGTGCCTGATCAGCTTCTTCGGGACAGCGTTTACCATTATGGCATATCATAATGACGTGGGGATCAACGAAGTATTTACCGAGGTATACCGGATGTGCATGGGTGCGGAACCCGGAGGAATGAATACGCTGGAGGTGGCGTATTCTGTGGGACTGGCGGCAGGTATCATTGTGTTCTTCAATCATGTCGGAGGCAGGCGGTTGACGAAGGATCCGACCCCCGTGGAAGTGTCTATTAATAATTATGAGACCGATGTGGAGAAGACGCTGATCGAGCAGGCGGGAAGAGAAGGCAGGGAGATCGAGGGGGATAATGGGGAGCTATAAGACATCCTTAGGAAGATATAGGAAATGGTCGGAATGGGTTGACATAGTCAGGGATGGACGCTATAATCAATATCGTAATGTAATAAATTTGTAACAAATTTGTAAAAGGAATTTAACTGAAAGGTTTTTATGATAAAGAATAAGAAGAACAGACAGATGAAATTCATAGCAGCCGGCATGGCACTTTTCATGTTGGCATCACCAATCTCTGTATCCGCAGCCGGCAGCAGCACACTGATGGCTTCCGGTGGCATTGCATCCGTACTGGAGATGGATCGTTCCCTGGAGGAATATATCCAGATCGCTCAGGATGCGCAGGGAGCTTCCTGGGGCTATACCAATATCGGTGTAGCCAATGTAGAGTCCGGCAATCTGAATATCAGAGCAGTGCCCTCCACGGACGGTAAGCTGGTGGGTAAGCTGCCCAAGGATGCTGCCTGTGAAGTCATCGAGACGAAGGACGGCTGGTGCCATATCAAGTCCGGTGAAGTGGATGGCTATGTAAGCCGGGAGTTCTTACATACAGGACCGGAGGCTACGATCCGTGCGGCACAGCTGGTACATACGGTGGCAATTGCCAATACGGACGGATTGAATGTACGCCAGGAGCCCAACACCTCAAGCGAGATCGTGACGCAGGTAGGACAGGGCGAGGAGATGGAATATGTGGAGACCGGTGCCGACGGCTGGGTGAAGATTTCCATCGATGGTGAGGATGCTTATGTGTCCCAGGAATTTGTCACAGTGGAAGAAAAGCTGGATACCGCCATTACCATGACGGAACTGCTCTACGGTCAGGGGGTATCCGATGTGCGCGTAGATCTGGTGGAATATGCGAAACAGTTTGTGGGTAACCCTTATGTATGGGGAGGAACCAGTCTGACCAAGGGTGCCGATTGCTCCGGTTTTGTACTGGCAGTGTTCAAAAAATACGGTATTTCCCTGAGCCATTCTTCCAGAGCGCAGGCGAATGAAGGAACGAAGATCAGCGCTTCGGATTTAAAGCCCGGAGATCTGATCTTCTACGGTAACGGCAAAGGTAACATCAACCATGTAGCAATCTATATCGGCGGAGGACAGGTTATTCATGCCAGCAGTCCTAAGACCGGTATCAAGATCAGCAGTTATAAATACCGTACTCCCGTGAAATGTGTCCGCGTAATTCAGGATTAATATAGGGAAAATTTAAAGTGTAAAGGCATTGTGCGTCTGGTGGCGGGCAATGCCTTTTTGACATTCGGAAGGATGCTTTTATAATTGCGTTTCCATGGGAACTGTGATACTATTTTATGTATATCTAAGAAAGCGCTGGAATGGGTACAGCAGCAAATATAATGAAACTAAATGGGTGATGGGTATGCGAAAAGTAGCTTTGATCACAGATGGTTGGAGACGTCTGTTTACATATGCATGGCCGGCAGGGATTCTGCAGAGGATCCGGGAGACCGGAGAGGATGTCAATCTGTACATTTTTAACAGTACAGGTAACTGGAGCCGGGATGCCGGATACAATAGGGCAGAGTACAATATTTACAATCTGCCGGAGTTGTCCGATTTTGACGGGATTATTTTGGAATTAAATAATATCAGTTCTCCTGCGGTGCTTGCGGATGTGATCAGCAATGCAAAGCGATCAGGACGGCCTGTGGTATCCATTGCCAATGAACTGGGAGATTTTTATTATGTGGGGATCGATAATTATTCGGCCATGAAGCAGGTTATCGCACATCTTCATGAGGTGCATGACTGCAAAAAGTTCTGGCTGTTAGTGGGAGCACAGGATAATTACGAGAGCAGCTGCCGTCTGCAGGGAATGCTGGATTATGCCAAAGAACATAAGATAAAGATCGACAAGGATGATATCTGGTACGGTTCCTTTGATTACAAGAGTGGACTGGAAGGTTATAAACATCTATGGGACCGGCACAAGGAGCTCCCGGATGCTGTGATCTGTATTAATGACAATGTGGCGGTTGCTGTATGCGAAGCAGCAGCACAGATGAGATTTTATGCACCGGACGATTTTCGGATCACCGGATTTGATAATTTTGACAAGGCTGGCTTCTACACACCCAGCATTACAACTGTGGGACATATCCAGGAAGAAGCTGCTTACCATGGGATGGATGTCCTCCTGCGCCTCTGGGCAGGGGAGAATGTACCCAAATACAATTTCACTGAGACGGAAATGCTGTGGCAGGAGAGCTGCGGCTGTGGAAAGGGCAGCAGCCGGGATGCGAGAGCGCATCTGAAGGATCAGATCATGTACAGTGTGGAGAGCGAAGAATTCGATGAGGAAGTACTCTCCATGGAAGCGGAAATGATGCAGTGCAATACGGTGGAGGAGATGATGTATTGTATCCCTCAATGCATTCCTTCCCTGAAATGCGATGCTATGTATCTTGTACTGGATGATCATCTGAATGCATATAAAAAAGAGGCGGAAAAGAGCATTCACCTGGATGCAGCACCTTCGGACGAAGGCTTTTATGTACACGGTTATCCGAGGCAGATGCAGATGACCTTTGCCTATGAAAGAGACCAGAGGCTGGATCTGGACAGACAGGAAGTGGACGGAATCTTCCCCACGTTTGACTATCCGAAGCCGGGACAGGATTTTCTGTTCCTGCCGCTGCATTTCGGAGAGCGCACGGTGGGTTATGTGGTCATCCGTAATGCGGTCTATCTTATGGAGAAGCAGTATTTGTTCCAGATCATGAATGCATTGACCCGTTCCATGGAGAACCTTCATAAAAAAGAAATGCTCGCATATATGAATAAAAAATTATCCTCGCTGTATATCATGGATACCCTGACCGGTATATACAATCGAATGGGATACCAACAGTTAGGAGAGAAAGCCTTCCGGATCTCAAAACGGAATCATCGGAAACTGCTGATACTGTTTGTGGATCTCGACAGGCTCAAATATATCAACGACACGTTCGGTCATGAATATGGCGATATGGCTATCTGTGCGGCAGCCAGGGCACTGATGCAGTGCAGCAGCCGTGACGCGGTGCCTGCCAGAACCGGCGGCGATGAATTCGTCGTGGTACAGACGTATCAGTCTGATGAAGCCTCGAGAGATCTGGTCCATCGGATCCGTAGAACACTGGAGGCGGAGGGAAAGGCACAGAAGCTTCCATTCCCGCTGACCATGAGTATCGGAACCGTAGTGACGGATCCGGACAGCAATCTGACCTTTGGGGATTATGTAAAACAGGCCGATAGCTTGATGTACGAAGAAAAAGTACAGAAACGTGCTGCCAGAAAATAAAAAGTGTATTTACAACAGAAGATTATTGTGCTATATTGAAACAGTATGATTAGCCGATGCTCAGATTACGGACACTCCGACCTTAGTCTTAGTATCAGGCGTTTAAAAAACAGGAGGAAAAAGAAATGATTTCTAAGGAAAAGAAAACAGCCATCATGAACGAGTATGCAAGAACCCCCGGTGACACCGGTTCACCTGAGGTACAGGTAGCAGTCCTGACTGCAAGAATCCAGGAGCTTACCGAGCATCTGAAGGAGAACCCTAAGGATCATCATTCTCGTCGTGGTATGCTGAAGATGGTAGGTCAGAGACGTGGTCTTCTGGATTACCTGAAGAAGAAGGATATCGAGAGATATCGTGCATTAATCGAGAAGCTTGGCTTAAGAAAATAATGCTGACTGGTGAGCGGGGTCTGCCGATTACATCGGCGCTCCGCTTTCTCTGTGTATGTGATGACAGATACTCTGTCATTGCTTTGGGTAACAAGCGGTATGGAAGTGAGCCCCGAGACCGCTGAAAAGGGTATGTTGGGAAAAGCAACATGAATTTTTCAGTAGTTTCGGTAATCCTCCAGACCGTGGAAATATTTATTAAATTATTTATATCGTAGAGTGATAAGAGTGTCCCATGAGGAACACAAAAGATAAAGTCACGTACGATGGATAGGAGGAATTTATGTATCAAAGTTACAAGATGGATCTTGCAGGCAGACCTCTGGTGGTTGATATCAACCGTGTAGGTAAGCAGGCAAACGGATGTGCATTCATGCACTATGGTGATACCACTGTTCTCTGTACCGCAACCGCTTCCGAGAAGCCCAGAGACGGTATCGATTTCTTCCCTCTGAGTGTAGAGTACGAAGAGAAAATGTACGCTGTGGGTAAGATCCCCGGCGGCTTCAATAAGAGAGAGGGCAAGGCAAGCGAGAACGCTATTCTGACCAGCCGTGTCATCGATAGACCTATGCGTCCCCTGTTCCCCAAGGATTACCGTAACGACGTAACCCTGAACAACATGGTAATGAGCGTAGATCCCGAGTGTCGTCCCGAGCTGGTAGCCATGATCGGTGCGGCTATCGCTACCTGTATTTCCGATATTCCTTTCGACGGTCCTTGCGCTATGACCCAGGTAGGCATGATCGATGGTGAGTTCATCATCAATCCCAACCAGGAGCAGTGGAAGAAGGGCGATCTGAACCTGACCGTTGCTTCCACCAGAGAGAAAGTGATCATGATCGAAGCAGGTGCTAATGAGATTCCTGAGGCTACCATGATCGAAGCTATCTACAAGGCTCACGAAGTGAACCAGACCATCATCGCTTTCATCGACAAGATCGTAGCAGAAGTTGGCAAGAAGAAGCACGAGTATACCAGCTGTGCGGTTCCCGCTGAAATGTTCGAGGCTATGAAGGAGATCGTATCTCCTGCGGAGATGGAAGAAGCAGTATTTACCGATGACAAGCAGACCCGTGAGGAGAATATCCGCGTGATCACCGACAAGCTGACCGAGGCTTTTGCTGAGAACGAAGAGTGGCTGGCTATCTTAGGTGAGGCTGTATATCAGTATGAGAAGAAGACCGTTCGTAAGATGATCCTGAAGGACCACAAGCGCCCCGATGGACGTGCAATCACCCAGATCCGACCTCTGGCAGCAGAGGTAGATATCATCCCCCGTGTACATGGTTCCGCTATGTTCACCCGTGGACAGACACAGATCTGTAATGTATGTACTCTGGCTCCTTTGTCCGAGCAGCAGAAGATTGATGGCCTGGATGAGAACGAAGTAAGCAAGAGGTATATGCATCATTATAACTTCCCTTCCTATTCCGTAGGTGAGACTAAGCCTTCCCGCGGACCCGGAAGACGTGAGATCGGTCACGGTGCTCTGGCTGAGAGAGCCCTGATCCCCGTACTGCCCAGTGAGGACGAGTTCCCTTATGCAATTCGTACCGTATCTGAGACTTTTGAATCCAACGGATCCACCTCCATGGCTTCCACCTGTGCTTCCTGCATGTCCCTGATGGCAGCAGGCGTACCTATCAAGAAGATGGTAGCAGGTATTTCCTGTGGTCTGGTAACCGGCGAGACCGATGACGATTTCGTACTGTTGACCGATATCCAGGGACTGGAAGACTTCTTCGGAGATATGGACTTTAAGGTAACCGGTACTACCGAAGGTATTACCGCTATTCAGATGGATATTAAGATCCACGGTCTGACCAGACCTATCGTAGAAGGCGCTATTGCAAGATGTCGTGATGCAAGACTGTTCATCATGGATACCTGCATGAAGCCTGCAATCTCTGCTCCCAGAACAGAGGTTGGCAAGTACGCTCCCAAGATCATCTCCATTCAGATCGATCCCGACAGAATCGGTGATGTAGTAGGTCAGCGTGGCAAGACCATCAATGAGATCATTGCACGTACCGGCGTGAAGATCGATATCACCGATGACGGTAAGGTATCTATCTGCGGTACCGATAAGGAAATGATGGATAAGGCTCTGGAGATGGTGAAGATCATCACCACGGACTTCGAAGAAGGTCAGATCTTCAAGGGCAAGGTAGTAAGCATCAAGGAATTCGGTGCATTCATCGAGTTCGCACCCGGTAAGGAAGGCATGGTACACATCTCCAAGATCGCTAAGGAGAGAATCAACCGTGTAGAAGATGTCCTGACCCTGGGAGACGTAGTAACAGTAGTATGTCTGGGCAAGGATAAGATGGGAAGAATCAGCTTCTCCATGAAGGATGTAGCTCAGCAGTAAGCTGAGAGAAATAAAGCCGCTGTGGGCGTAAGCCTGCAGCGGTTTTTGCGCGGTGAATTGAGATTTAGTGAAGAAGCCACGAACGCCCACGGCGGATGGAATGTCCTTCCTCGATGTGAGGTCTCCCGGTGGGAATTTTCTGACGAAAAGTGAGTAGCGGTTCTAATCCGTACGGGCACGGCTCCAGTTGCCATCCATGGCAACATCCGCCTGTCGCGAACGTCCTGTTCGCTTCACCCTGTCTTTCAACACTTTTCGAGAAAATATCACCACCTCCCGACAAACATCTTCGGAAGGACATTCCATCCGCCGTGGGCGTTCTGTTTACTGATTCCGCTAAAATCCATTGAATAACAGAAAA